>Ga0209489_101493_pt1 | contig 48129 bp, 23 predicted proteins | sample SiratrowhiteBW_FD_187527 | JGI IMG/M metagenome (GOLD analysis project Ga0209489, IMG submission 187527) | Root nodule microbial communities of legume samples collected from California, USA - Siratro white BW (SPAdes) (version 2) | ecosystem: Host-associated > Plants > Roots > Nodule | place... | reverse complement strand
AAAATAACTACGGCTTGTGTAATCCATAAGAGGCATAAATATTGATTTTAAACTTACGGCTTACAGAATTCGTAAATACTAAACTTCTACGGTTTCTACAATCCGTGAAAATCAGAAAAAATGAATAACAGATACCTCGATGAAGACGACGGTGGTTGTTTTTCAGCCACCCACAACCACCGACGGCCACCCAAAGTGCCTTCAACCCCCCACTCCAACACTATAGGAACCTCCCACCACCACTGCGATATATTCTACCAATGTTCAGAAATGCACCGCACCCCTTCCATGGAAAACCTTCTTTTATAGTAGCAGGGTTAAATTTGTAATTTCCTCATGTCTATTATTGGAATTTTGAAAATTATGGAGGTGTAGGAAGATGATATTGAGGTGCAGGAAGAAGCAGTCTCCATTAAGATTTCATACTAACCCAAATCGCTCCGTGAAGAACGTGAAGAACATAAAAGTGAATACTATTCTATAAATGACAAAAAAAAGTTTAGAAGCAAAACTTTGGAAGAAAACTTTAATAGCACCACATGTAAATTTTTTTAGTCGTGCCTTCGAGTTGTATATCCTATACATAACGATAATAATAAAAATAAATAATAATATTAACAAACATTAAAAAATCTTTAATAAAATCTTTATTTTTATTTGGTTCTCTTATCAAATTATTTCTATTTTTAATCTATTTTTTTTTATTTCAATAACTTTTTTTTCCGTTTCCGTTCCCTTGTTTGTTTTCTATTTCTTTCTTCCACACTAAAGAAAACCATTAATGCCCATAGTTATGGAGTAAGTTAGAACTCCAACCAATTTATCTGTTGGGTGTTAAACCACATTTTGTGTTGATTGCAATCAATTTCATTTCTGTTTTATTTATGAACATACTGTTGATTCAAGATTAAGAGCTTTGATTGACAACACATTATTAACTCTTTATTTTGTCTTAGAATCTACATTACAAAGAACTAACCATTGAATGGATGGAAGAAGCAAAGAACGATTTAGAAACTATCCAAGAAAATCCATGATATCAATTAACCAAAAATTTTAATATGGCTTGATATATACTAAACTGTAGAGAAAACATTAGTATCAAAAGAAAATTTGAATTCGAACATTTGTTTTGTGTTTCTTAATTCAAAAACAAATTTATTGTGTCAAATATGAATTTCATAATTCACAAATAATGGAAAACAAATAAATACCGTAACTATTAATGATTAAAAATGCGATTGATAATTTTTAATTTAAGTCTTTTAAAATAAAAGCATCAAATTATTATTATTTATCAATAAGATATTTACATTCAAAAATATTGATAAATGTTTGTCAAAATTAATGAAAACTAACGAAAACGAAAAACAAGTTGATAGCTACAAATTATTAAATTCACTTATTAAATTACAAGTGTTTGGTGAAATTATGAAATAAAGTTAATCTTAAATATAAATGACAAAATTATACCTATTTATGCAATTTTTTACATAAATTTTAACACTTTTATTAATAAAAATATATTTTGAGGGTATTTTAAATATTATTTTTATTTATTTTTAAACACTTATAATCTATTATTTATTGAAAAATCATTTAAATCTTATTACTTTTACTTTCAATTGTTAAATATTTTCTAAATTGTGTATATATTATATTATATTATATCTTACAATATTTCTATTGAAAATAAAATAAAAAATAACTTTTTAAATGAGTATAACATATTTAAAATAAAGTAGAAATAAAAATATACCATACAGTACAATTATTTTTAAAACAATAAAAATAAAAATATTAATGTTCTATAATATGAAGTGAGGAGAGTTATTTCATTCACGATACAATTTGTATTTAATAATTTTTTAATATATCAAAAATATTTTTATTATTTTAAATTTATTTATTAAATATTTTTTTCCTCTCCCATGTGTAAAAACATCTTTGTTATATGTACGGTACTTTTAAAAGATATAATATATTTTTATTTTTTCTTAATAATAATAAAAATGATATTGATAATTATTGGACAATTATTTCTTGCACAATTCAAATTTTTGTTTTTTCAATTGCATGTTAATAGTCATTTTATTTTTTTATTAATTTTTTAAAATAAGATATTTTGCTATTAAGATATTTACAACTTATATTAATAATTTTTAAAAATTCAATTGAACATGTTTATTTAGTTTTATGATAAAAAAATTAATGTTGGTTGAAAAAAAAATCAGACATTTCTTAATATTTATATAAAATTATTTTTTATTATTTATCAATAAAGTTTGTTAATATTTATCAAGATAATTTGTTATTATTTATCAAAATTGTCTGTTAATACTTTATTTAAAATGGTTCAAGATATTAAGAAAAGAATATATATCATATCCTGCAAGATATACATATGGCATAGAAAGATAAATGGTAATAGTTTTTTTTCTCAATTGCACTGGCCCATGAGTCAATTGAGTATGGGAGTGAGAAGAAAAAGTTATTTAACAAGTAAATTTTAAAATAAAAATAATAATAACATTGTTAGACATATTAAGAATTTGTTAAATACATATAGCAATTTATAGTGTACATGAAGCAATTGTCTAAAGTGAGAGTATACTCATGTACTCCATATTTTTCCAGTATTAATGAATGTAATACAATTTTATTTAAATTATTATATATTTACACACATACACATACTTTGCACATTATTTTATGAACACGAGTTATTTAATTAATAAATTCACTCAACATTTTCAATTTAGTCAATTACCATATTAAGTATCAAATTTTTGTTTCCAACTTATCAACTTTGAATTAAAATTTTATTATATAACCTTTTAGGTAACGATGCTAAACACAAAGTTGATAGTGAATGAAATATCATTAATTAGGATGAAAAATGATCATATTTTTTTGGTAACTAAGTTTATTTTTCTGGTTTTATAATAAAACGTTAATTTAAATAAAAAATAAGTATTTGAAATAATTTTACGCCATTTACTATGATTTATTGGAATAAACTAAAGTGGGCCGATGTAAGGAACGGCCCAATAAAGGTGAAAACCCTGGAGGCGGAATAAGGAGCAAAAGAGGTATCCCTATCTATATCTATCTACTCATCAGCCAAGCTCAGTGATCATCAGAACCCACGCCGAGTGAAACTGCGAAATCCCAATCCTACCCTCTCCGACACACCCAGCCATGTCTCCAGGTCCCGTCGTCGACGCTTCCCCTGAGGTTCAACCGGAACAAGACCTTCCTTCCGTTGACGACGCAACGCTGAAGAAGAAGCCCCAACCTCAGGTTCCTCCTCACTACTTCTCACTCATTTCCCTTTTTTTTTTTGTTTAATTCCCAAAACGCGATTCGACTCGTTTCTCTTGTTGACGTTTGGTCCCATTTATGTTGTCAGGATGACGACGCTCCCGTTGTCGAGGATGTGAAGGACGACGCTGACGACGATGAAGACGACGAGGACGACGATGACGATGACAAGGAAGACGATGCTCAAGGTGCTCCTCTCTTTCATTGCGTTTTTCACTGTTTTTATGTCTTAACCTAACGAAATCCTTATTTGGTATTTTTTTATTGTATTGTTAATAAAACCCCTATGTTCTAATTTATCAACTTTTATTATTGCGTTTCCGTGTGCTTATGTGTTTTTCTAGGGTTTGGGTTGAGCTCTTCGCTTAACTCACGTTAGATGATTAGTTATGACTCCCTGGTTGTGGTAAACAGATTGATATATAGATTGGATTTTATTACGACCATAACAAGATCTCTCTAATTACATATGGAAGTGGTTGTTGTTTGTTGACAGTTAATGTTCAACCGCTTCATCTTTTGGCTGTTATTTGTACGTGTTTATATGTGTATTGGCTCTAGATGTTGGTCTTTGATGATTTTTTTTGTTTTGAGTAAAAGCACTATTTTCATTAGGGTCTGGAGGTATCCTTTACGCTTTAGGCCTTAATTAATGATGGCTCTCTTGGAGATTCATGTATTGTTTGCACAGGACAGAGTAGGAATTAAAAGGGGAATTGGTAAAACTATTCATTAGTTGTCACTTGATTGCGGATGTCATGTGCTGTGGCTTGAAAAATCGGATCTGAGCTAGATTCAGTTGTTGCTAATGTCCAGACTTACAGAATTTGCATGATTAGTAACACAATCATTCAATGTATATCCGAGAATGAACAGAGGTGACTTGCGCGAAATATGTTGTCTTGCTGAAGAATGACATTACCATTAACAAAAGATGGAATCATGACTATTTGGATTAGTTTTACTATCAATTAATTACTGAAGCATATATCCTAAGGTGGTCTCTATTTTGAGTCTCAAAGACAACTAGTTAATTTTAAACGTTCTGAATTTCTTACTCCAACTGCACATTTTGAGTCAGATGGTTGTATTTTTCTTTTATTTTTTATTTTTATTATAGTCTTCAACGCATCAACTAGTTCCTAAAGGCTGCTTCTGATCACTGAGCACTTTCTTATACCACCATAATCATGTTTCGGGTTCTTTTTGTTGATGTTGTTGAACTTCACATGTTAACTATATTCAGCATCTGCATTTATGTGTTTGATGATTTTTATATGGTTGAATTGTTCATGAAAAAAATTACACACTGTATAGCTGTTTCAACGTAGCAAGTACATAATTGTCGCAGTCTTTTTTTTAATAAAGGGTTTTTCCCTTGAGAAAATTACTACTTAGTTAAGCACTTTGCTATTTATGCTCCGTTTTAGCAGCCATAAGTATACTGGGTTTGTTTGGCTTGTTATCTTTTGATCTTCTTGTTCATTAATTTGTTTTATTGGACTGATATGCAGGTGGTGCTGAGGGTTCAAAGCAGAGCAGAAGTGAGAAAAAAAGCCGAAAAGCAATGTTGAAGCTGGGACTAAAACCTGTTACGGGCGTTAGTAGGGTCACAATCAAGAGAACAAAAAATGTGAGTCATTATATGTATTGTTCTTTTATGTGATCTATCTCTATGATTGATAGCTTTTAACCAAGTTATTTTATGTATTAGATTCTTTTCTTCATCTCAAAACCCGATGTGTTCAAGAGTCCAAATTCTGAGACCTACGTCATATTTGGGGAAGCAAAAATAGAGGACTTGAGCTCTCAGTTGCAGACACAGGCTGCTCAACAGTTCAGGATGCCAGACATGGGATCTGTAACAGCGAAACAGGATCAAGATGCTGCAGCTGCAGCAGCACAGCCTGAAGAAGAGGAGGTTGATGAAACCGGCGTTGAGCCCCATGACATTGATTTGGTGATGACACAGGCAGGAGTGTCAAGAAGCAAGGCTGTCAAGGCACTCAAGACTCACAACGGCGATATTGTTGGAGCCATTATGGAACTCACTACTTAATTGGGGTTTATGTTTTGTTTGTATGTTTTTTTCGGAATGATATTAGAGCTAGTTCCTTTTCTTAATGTTAAGCCGAATCAGCATATCAACGTTTATATGTTTGTTATTACCGGTTACTTTATAGTTGTCTTGTGTTGTTGCTTTAGTATTTTAGTACTATTGTTTAGCATTTGTCAAGAAAGAGATGAATTAAAAAGACACGACTGAATGCTCTTAAATTTTGAACATATACCATTCTAGTTTGGAACCCAAATCTCGATTTTCCGACTTGGTTGGTTTACTTGAAATGATTGTATAACTATGCCTACCGTATTTTAGGTTGAAACGTGTCTTTATTATAGCTTTGTAATACCGTGAATGGTGAATTTATAGTTCTGTGTTGGGGTCGAAACCAATATAATCGTTATTGATTCTTGTATTACACTCACAATGATTTGTTCCATAAAATATGTCCTAAAACAGTGTCAATCATCCTTCAATTTCTTATGATCTAATAAAATATTGAGAATGTCGTACCTGTGTTTTTAATATGGAATTCTTGAAGAATAATCACTTTTTGAAGAGTTTAAAATGTTGTGATAAAATACTTTGTTCGGTTTCTCACCAAAAAACTGTGGATAAGAAATTCAGAAAAAAGTTATATATGAAGTAAAATTAAAATTCGGGCTATTCACATGTTAAATTATCTGTAAAATTTTCCTACATTTTAGGAATGTTAAAAAGAAGAATCGTATCCTCAGAAAATGACATTTTTATCAACAAATTCTACAAAACAACATTGTTTTCTTACTAACTTATGAGAAAAGTATACAGGTTAGAAATATGATATTAAAATGTGCAGAAAATAAACATAGATTATAAAATATAAGAAATTTAAAATTTAATAATAAAATATAGAAATAATTAAATGATAAAATATGTAACTTACTAACAGTTGAGTAGTTAAACATGCTATTAAATCCAGTAATATAAAATAAATTAGTACTTGCACATGAAATTGAAGATACATGCCAACAATTATCTTTTATAAAATTGGTAGAGATATAAAATATATTACTTTATATGTTATTCTCAAACTATAAAATATCCCATTCATTCATTGTATAGGGTTTCTAAATTTAAGAAAAATAATGTAATATACATTAAAAGAATTTAAAGAAAATAATCTATTTTATAACAAAAATATGTATATTTAAAATAGAAAAAATATGCAATAGATAATCAAATTCAGAACTTTATTTATCTTTAAATAGATTTACAATGATAATGCAATTCTTTAATATACTTGAAAGTTAAAATTTAAACAAAACTCTTAAAAGTATCACTAGAAAAATTAGCTTTTGATATAGTAGAGTGAGAAAATTGATCAGGAAAAAAAAAATAGAAGACCAACTAACTAAGTAGTACAACTAAAAATTAAAAGTATAAATACTGAATTTTAATAACAAGAATTTTTTTAACATAGAATAAGTTTTTATTGTATTTGGTGAGATTTAAAAGAGAAAACTATCTTTTAACAATAAAACATTAAAAATAACATAAAAAAGTTATTAAACAAATTATGAGTAAATAAACAATTTGATCTTTAAATATACACTGTGATGTGGATTTAATTCTTCAAAGTGTAAAATTTGATTTAGTCCCTAAAGATATTCAAAATTAAAATTTGTTCCTAATATTAGAATATAGGATAAAATAATCTTTAATTTAATGTCAAATTGATTTTCAAAATTGACATGGGTATTGAAAATCTTAAAAACCCGTGGATAAAATAAATCTTTAAAACTTAAGAATAGAATGTAATCACAAAAATTTTTAGACAATCAGTTATTAAAACAAATATTTTTTTTCTTCTTCCCTAAAAACTTACCTCACATTTAAGGATTAAATTACTCATTTGTTCGATAAATGATGTTGACACAGCTTATGCTGAACCGTGTATAGTATTTTCAAAATTTATTCTCTATGATAAAATATGTTCAGTTTCATTAGTTTATCTGGTTTTTTATTTTACAGTTTTTTCTGAACTACTTTTTTTTTTTCTATTTCTGGTTGTATCTATATAAGTTGGTGCATATGTATAGTTACGAATGAAAGAAAAATAAAGTTTTTCATTTTATCATTTTCTCTTTTTGTTTATGTTGTTTTTCTTGTATGAAACACTTTTTTTATATGCATATTTTCTTCTTCAGTGTCATTTATGTTGTGTCATGATAAAGACCAAAATCTAATATGATATCAAAGTGAATTAGTTTTACTTTGTTTTTGTTAGAATTTGATTCTCTTTCCATTGCTTTCTTATATCTGTTTTTCTTGTTCTTGTATTTTTTTTTTTATCATGGAAAGGAATTACAACAATTTGGATGTTTCTCAAAATTTATCTAATCTTTTCTATTTAAATCTTGAAGAAAAACTTAGAAATGATTTTGATAAATTTGTAACTTAATGAAGAAATTAACACACCTATAATAGAATAACGAGACATTCGTTGTTGTCCAAAAATAAACACAAGTTCATTGATGGTTGCTTTTTCACTCTATAATCTGGTGGTACGCCTCTTCATGAAGTTTGGGAGAGGTGTAACATTAATGGTGATACCATGGATCACCTCTGTGTCATGAATGCTCAAATAACACAAAGCACAATTTATATTGAAAACGCCAAAGAACTTTAGAAAGTTTTGCGTGAAACGTTCTCAAAGGGGATCATTTCAATATCTTTTACAAGAAATACATTTCACAAAATAAATAGGTGAACAAAATATGATTAAGCTTTTACTATCTAAAAACGTTATGGGAAGAATTGAAATTTTTAAGACCAACTTCAGATTATGTTTGTAAAATCAAAATGCAATTGTGATTTAATTAAGAAAGTTGTGAAACACAAGGATCTAAATATGTTATGTGTTCTTTTTAAAGCCTTTAATGACACTTATGTTACAATTAAAACACAGATTTTGCTCATGGAGCCATTACCTAGTATAAATTGTGTGTTCTCACTTGTCATATAACAAGAACAATATCTAACTACAAATACTATGATCAATAGCAAAATTCTACTTAACCCAACTTGTAACCAAAGGAATTGGAAGACACCTCACAATGGGAACTAGAAGTCTCAAGGTAGAAAAATGAATCATAATTAAAACAATAGTAAACAATGTACTTATTGCCACAAATTGTATCATATAGTAAAATGAATGTTACTCCAAACATAAATTTCCTCCATGGTATAAGCAGAAGAGTGAATGAGAGAGCTGTCAATAACACTGTAGATGAAGTTGTTAAAAAGACTAGCAAATTACACATGAATGTAGTTAATTCACACAAGTCTAGGTGTATTAGTTTGTGAAAATCATTCAAGAAACAAAGACTGACTCCATGCATAAAGTGAACAACTTCATTGGTGAGTCATTTGATGAAAACACTACAAAAGGCAAGAAAAACAAAAAATTCTTAAATTTTAGATATGGGACAACTAATAATGTGACTTTATCCATATCTAATTTATAACTTTTTGCAAAATAAATCTCATATGTATGAAATTGCCCAATGGATCACATGTGCACATTATGATGGGACTATGTAGTTATTTGAAGCATTATTTTTATATAATGTGTTGTACATACCAGATTTTGAGTTTAATCTTATTTCTTTACAAAAAATAATTGCATCACATAACTGTAAACTCATTTTTCTCTAAGTGTTGTTAGATTCAAGATATAGCTTTATGGAAACTGTTCAACAAAACTCTATTGTAGAAAGAAAGTACCAACACATTTTGATTGTCATACAAAGTCTGTTATTTCAATCCAAAATCCCTCTTGTTTTTTTGTCCTATGTTGTGATTAATGCTATTTATTTGATGGGTGGTAATATTTTGACACCACTATTCATCTTTGACACCATTTAACACTAATATATATTATTATTTTATTTATATATAAAATTTTATTAATAAAATACAGTGTCAAATAGGAGTATAAATAAATAATGGTGTCAAACTAATATTTTTCTTATTTGATTAATAGAATTATTTCTAATGTTTCATAAAAAGAACTCCTTATTACGTACTTTATAAACAGTTACATGATTTTCAAAACTTAATGGTCTTTAACTCTTTATGTTTTGCTTCTAGCATATAGAGGGATAAATCCAAACTTGATTCAAGGGCAAGGAAGTGTGTTTCTTGGTTATAAAAATGGGATGAAAGGATACATAGTTTTTGACATTCGAAATAGAGAGATATTTGTTTAATGTGAACTTTTATGAGAATGTGTTGTCCTATTTTAAAACTAAAATTCTCATCCTGAAAATAATCAACAATATGATAATTTTCGTTTTCTTCCTAAACCTATTAATGACAACAATAGTATTAGAAATAACTATGATCATAATCAAGTTCCAAATAACCAATCTGAAAAAAATATTAAAAGTATAAAGAGATATACTAGGAAAATAAAACACTTAGTTTTCTAAAAGATGATTACTTTTAGTTATCCAACCACACTGATACAAGCAAGTTCTCGATCCTAGTTTTCATGAAAGAACCAAACACATCAAGATCGATTGCTATGTCATTTATGAAAAACTCCAATTTAAGTTCTTCTAACTATTTTTTGATTCATTTGTTTATCCAGTAACAAACGTCTTTACCAAACCGCTTGAATATAAAGTCTTTAATCCTATTATTTTCAAGATTGGATTGATGGATATCTACTAGCTTGAAGGAGGATATTGAGTTTCACTAGTTTCTTTCACTTTTACAATTTTTTCTTAATTTTTTCTTTGTTGTTTCTTGTTACACCAATATAAGTTGGTGCGTATGTGTATTTCTAAAAAAATAAAAAATTTCTCGTTTTATCACTTTCTTTTTTCTCTTTCTTCGCTTACATTATGGAAATGTAATAGCTTCTTCTTCATCGCTATCATAAAGACCAAAATCTAAATAATAATAAGTAGCATATGAATTTCGATTCTTAACAAATTATTATTAGATTCTAAATATACGATCATTAGGATTCAATGAAAGTTTAGGAAAAAACTTTATTGGAGGAAGTAATTAAATTTGGATTATTAGTTATGTCATATATACTATGCATGAAAAACAAAATTAGAAAGAGTTGTTTTAAGAGTATATTGAATTGTACTTTTATAAAGTATGATATCTCTTAATCTGAATAATATGAATATTTCCTTTAAATTGTCTTTAATTTGTTGCTAAATATATTTTCGAGGAATCTAAAGAATACAATCAAATATATTTTTTATTAGTTAAATTTATTGAAGTCCAATTTTGGAAAAGGGATGTAAATGAGACATGATAGTACAACTTTTTTTATTTTCAGAATTTCAATAAAATACTAGACCATGTTTCTAGTATCTATCTTTGGTTTTATGATAAATGTAATTCGTTACATGAATATTTAAAAAGAAAATTACGAGTATGGGTTAAGGGATTAGAGCTTCTTCCTGCACTTTCATAATATCAGCCTGCTCTACTTCCATATCTTTATTAATTTAATCTTTATGAAAAGATAAAAATGTTTCTTAAAAAAGTTTAAGACTTCTAAAACTGTAAAATTTGAAAGTTACTTCCGAATTTTAATAAATAAATTTTATATTTTTGGATTTTAATAAATAAATTTTAGACTTTCGAATTCTAAAATCTAAAAGTTAAATATTGTCTTCTAGATTAAACTAAATATCTTTAATTTAGAAGCTGTTTTAGCTTTCAATTTGCTTTTGGATTATACAATTCGAAAAACAAATTAAAATTCAAAACAATTTCCTAATTTTAAAATTCTAAATTCATTAAAAATATGAATCATGCAATTAGAGATGGTTGAGAGTGGAGGTAGTTTTAAGTTTTAAATTCAATTTCAACCTCCAGATTAAACACGTGAAGGGAGACTACAGCAGAATTGGCAGAAAGAACGGTGCAGAATAACGAAATCGGGTGAAAGGTTGTTGATTTTAAATTTAATGTCCGGGACAATTTCGTCTTTTCGTGCATGGTATGGAGGTTCAGATGATATCGTGGAGGTGGAGGAAGAAGCTCTCTCAAGAGATGGGAATAAAGGCCCAAGGAAAGGATGGGCCGAAGAAGAACCCGGAAGCCCGTGAGGCGGGAAGGGCTAAAGAATGAATAGCAGAAGAGGACTCTCATCATCGAATCTATCGTTTCTGCAATTTCTATCTTTCGGCTTCAGTGTCTGTCGAGTGTTTCTTCACTGAAACAAAAGCCATGCCTCCGGGACCCGTTGTTGACGCCGCCGCCGTCGTAGACGCCGGAGCCGAGGCACAAGTGCTCTCCGTTGACGATGCAGCCCTGAAAAAGAAACCCCTCCCCCAGGTTCTCCCATTTACGCTCTATTTCCTTTCAATTTTTCACTTTACTTTCTCTCTCATTCGCTTCCACGATCTGTTTTTTCTCAGGAAGATGATGCTCCCATCGTAGAGGACGTCAAGGACGATGAAAAAGATGAAACCGAAGACGAGGATGAGGACGAGGACGATGACAAAGATGACGCCCAAGGTCCTCCTTTTTCCTTCTCGTGTCCTTATTTTCTTAATCACTATGTTTATATGTATCACAGTTAACATGCGTTAATAAATGGATTTAGCTGTATGTAGATTTACAATTTTACATCTGAGAATTGTAGACCATCGTTTTAATGCTAGGGATTCTTTTGTTGGCAACGAACTTAATGTGTCAACTTTTCACTGTGGTTGGTTATATTTCTGTGCTTCGGGTTCTTATATCCTTTTGAGATTTCTCTTTCAATGAGAGAAACAATGAGTTTCATAGGCATGCATGACTGTGTAAACAATAACCAAAATAAATCATTGTTAACTGATAATAAATAACTCTCAAGGTAGTTATTTTACAAGTTACACGAGAGTATTCATTGTTCGTTTAGTTAGAAGTGATAAAAAACTTTATACTTTTGGTACAGGTACATGTATTATTTGTTTCGAAAGGATTGAGCTATGCAGTTGTATATTATTTTGCAGTGTTATTAGGGTTAGGGCTATAGTTATAGGGTTTGGCCTGAAGAAAAATACAATGTGCTTCTTTTTGTTGTGCCTTCAACTGCAACACTGTATCTGTTGATATATTGTCTTGGATTAATGTATTTTTATGATGCAGGTGGTACTGAGGGTTCGAAGCAGAGCAGAAGTGAGAAGAAGAGCCGAAAAGCAATGTTGAAGCTGGGACTGAAACCTGTTACTGGTGTTAGTAGGGTCACAATCAAGAGGACAAAGAATGTGAGTCTTTGTATATATAGTTGTTTTTTCTGTGATCTATCGGAGAGGTGGATGGCTTTTAACAAGTTTGTTTTATGCATTAGGTTCTGTTTTTCATCTCAAAACCTGATGTCTTCAAGAGTCCAAATTCTGAGACCTATGTCATATTTGGGGAGGCAAAAATAGAGGACTTGAGCTCTCAGTTGCAGACACAGGCTGCTCAACAGTTCAGGATGCCAGATGTGGGATCCGTGCTGGCAAAACAAGATCAAGATGCTGCAGCTGCAGCAGCACAGCCTGAAGAAGAGGAGGAGGTTGATGAAACTGGTGTCGAGCCACATGACATTGATTTGGTGATGACCCAGGCAGGAGTTTCTAGAAGCAAGGCTGTCAAGGCCCTCAAGACTCACGACGGGGACATTGTTGGTGCTATCATGGAGCTCACTACTTAGTTTCTGTTTATGTTCTATTTGTAGTTCTTGATTTTTGGGGATGATTTTTGAACTAGTGCCATCCTTATTATTTTGTGGTACTCAAACCATATCTCTGGTCCATATGGTTGTGTTTACCTTATAATTTTGTGCTATCTATGATTTGTGGTACTATATGATGATCAATGATCATAATATTTTGCTGTTTTTATTCATAATAGCCTTCTATGAGCTCTAAAGTGTGCCCTTAAGGTTTAGAGTTTAGATCTCAGTGTTGCATGTTTATTTCCTGGTATATAAGGTTTGGTTTATTGGATCCATACCTGCTACTTTTGAAGGCTCATGTCCAGACCTTTGGAAATGGGATACCATCGATCCAGGAATTTTTGTAGTTTTGCTGATATTATGCTTGGATTAAATTGAATTAATTTTAAAATTATATGACGTCATTTGTCCATTTAAATGTTTAAAACAACAAAAACACATTCGAGTAATTATTTCTAGAAGTATTGTTAAACGTGTAATATACTAATTTAGCATTTGTCCTCAACGATATCTAGGTTGGAGAAAAAGTATGTTGGTTGTCGATAGCAAAGCATTGTGATTGGACGATTTTGGTATTTGCGGAAAAGAAAATTGATTGTGGTAACATGAGTAAATTCTTGCTAAACACGACAAGCTATCAATTTGGGGGCAAACGGAGGACTGAATCACCGACAGGTGAAGGCCAGTTTCGCGAACAAAAAGAAAGAAAAGAAAAATACAACAGAAGCAAAGTTATGTGCTCTGTAATGAAGCTGGAGGAAAAAACCCTCCACAAGAAGCACGACTTAAAAATTTGTAAATCTTAATTTGCTGCAGGTACTTCCCTCACCACTATTGGTAGCTATTGACCACCCTGCAATTTCTTCTAATCTCTCCAGCATTACCTGTTGAGACACTGATTTGACCCATCTTCACCATTGCATCAGCAAATTTACTTGCCCATTGATAGCCATCCCGGGCATTTTGCTTCACCTGGCTGGCTGTTTCAGCATTAGTTAAGAGAGTCTGGTCAGATGTGAACAGGCCTCGGTTTGATAATATGTCAACATAGTAGCCCACATCTGCAATTCCAGGACTTGAAGGGTTCATTGGAACCACCAAGTTTGGGTTTGTGCTGCCTTGTGGGCATTGCCGCTTCAGCAGTGGTGCATATGAGGGATCTAAACTTGGATCCTGGCTAGAAGTGCCACTGAAATTGTACAATCTATTGCTGAAACTTGAGCAATGAGAGCGGCCAATGGTGTGTGCTCCTGCATGAACGAAGTACATGCCATTAGCAGATTTAAATAAGCTATAAGCAAACCATATGGTGAAGCTCTTGTATACCTGAGAGGGTGACCATTTCATCTTGCGTTAATCCCTTCCTTGCGAAGAGTTGAGTGAGCTGGTTTACATTGAAGGTTGGAGGTGGTAACTCCGTTCTTGTATCTGAAGCTAGTGAGATTCGGCCATCTCTTCTACCTGCTGGAACATCATAACCAAGCCCTCCAGCCTGCATTATGCAAGAAATGGTATAAGCTCATTTCCTTGCTTTCAGAAATGTTTCTAGAACAAAGTACACACACACTTACCAACTCCACACTGTCTCTTGCTGCAAATGCCAAAATGTCAGCACAAGAAACAGTTCCTGGACACACTGCTTCAAGTTTAGCCTTGGCATGATCAATGACTTCGTACCCTCGAAGACTTGGTTTATTTGCGGGAGAGTCTTTCTCTGCAGTGTTTGAGGGAGTGGAATCAAGAAGCACTGATGCATCACACCCCTAAAATTAACGAAGCAGTTACGGTTTTTGCTAAAGAAGGTAATGGATAAATATCAAATGGCTTCATATGATCACTTACTCTAATAAAGCAATCATGAAAATGCATTCTTACAAGCCCAGCAGCAATTCCAGGATTATTACTAACAGCTTTTCTGACTTCATCCTTGACAATGAACTCAGCCATGCCACATGAGTAGCTGTAAAACCCAACCTGCAGTTCACAATGAGCATTTTGATTCAACAAATATATGACCGACACTATAGTTATACATTTAAGCATTGTTGACCTCATTTTCTCTTTAAGAATGTTTTGCTTCTAAGTAAGCTTAGGACATAATTGTAGCATATTTATACATGAAAGGCAATGATTAAAAGAGGATTGTTCTGCCCTTAGTGCCAAGTAATAGGGCAATAAGCTGGAATATTATTATAATTTGATCGTCAAGAAGCAAGTGACTGGGAGCTATAGGAAACGACAAGTAGAACAAGTTATAGCACACTGCTAATGTAGTGGTTTGACAATGGCTCTTTTCTAGATTTCACGCGGTGATAGGATGAGGAATACGTGCATAAATCGATTCTGGTTGACTTGAGTGCACGTAAATCCAAATTGGTTGTTAAGTTGAATGGTTAGCAAATATAAATAACAGGCTAAAAAAAATTCGGTTACATAAGTTACATGCTAGGTCTTGGTGGTAGTTGTTACATCAACTTTTGTATTCCTAGAAAGAAGGCATGGATTAGGAAGAATGATTTACTGATTTAGCTTTCAATATCCAAGACAAATATATAGTCACATTTTAAGATTAGTTGTATGTTCCAAACCACTATTTCTCTTGAATTCATGTGTCTTAATTGGATTAGGTGTAACTTTGATCGTGATATAATGGTGATTTCGACCTTTGGAAAGCTTTGTTTATTGAATTAATCTATTTATTCACTGTGTTTGGAAATCTACTAAGAGGGTACCCCTTGGTGCAATATTCTACTCTAGCCTTGTACAGCTAGTAAATCATGTCTATTATTGAGCAAAACACACAAGTTATATCGACAACCTTATGCTATTAAGTTTCTTTATTTATTTTGTTTGGTTGATTTGTTTGACCAATATACAATCAGTGAGATACTATTTTGAAGAGCTAAAGCTTAGTGGTCGAAAGACAGTATCAAGTAGATAGTTTCTATGGTACGTACCTTCTCAGAGGTAACATAGGCTTACAAAGGTCTCTACAAGGGCCTACTAGTGAAGTAATTAGAAACATAGAGAGAAAACCAAACAAGAATTTTTTTTTTTTTTTTTTTATATAATCTTGCATAATCTCAATTATCATATTGCTGAACGTGATCTTATACACATTTAGAATTCTCTCCATCAACATTTTCTCAAGATGAAATCATGATCTTTAAATAATTGTCGTCAATAAACCATATTTTAGTCTGGTGAGTTTTATAAAATTAATAGTAAGATTATATCTTTCGCAAAATTCCACCAGGGTAAGATTATACCTGTTCCACCTTTTATTCATTGCGCAACGTTCAACTATTATTACAATAGCGATAATAATTTCGAAAATTGAATTCATTTATATTGAAAATGTGACGACTCGCAGTACTGTAAACGAATTCAATTTGCTACCAATACTTACAGAAAATGTTGCTAAAATTCTTTAAAACATTTTCAGTCCATTTTAAAATCAATAAAAAATATTGTTAGAGAACTCTGGTTCAATTTTAAAATTAAGAAATGAAAGAGCTCTGGGATAATGAAGATTGAAAGCAGCCACTACACTAAAATGAAAGAATTTGAACCTGTTAAAATCATCTTTCGGTACGCCCGTTATAATCATTAATTCACCATGGTAAATGGCTTCAAATATACTTAATAGCAAAACTAATAAATGTGCAAAACAGAAACTCGCTGACTGAAACACAGACATTTGTTGCATCAAAAACTAATCACATGATGCACAAACATGTTATATGTATCACATATTAGTTGGTACATGACAAATGTATAAATCCCAAGTATCAAAACTCTTCCGGGACAAATGTTGCAAGTACTTCAATTCATAAATTCACGGTTTGTGAAACAGCATTTTTATGCATCAATCAAGCAGCTTCTTAGGATAATAACGTGTGAATGGAAAAGTAATTAGTAAGTAGCTAGCAAATTATACAGCAAACAATGTCAAAACATTATTTGGAAGTTAAAAAAATCGTCAAGATCCCTATAGTCGATTAGTTTGAAGCAATTTGGCAACTTGATTTTTTAATCACTTGCTTATTTATAAACATGTGCAAGTGAGCAGGCACACAACAGATAAACAAAAAGTCGGACATCGTTATATACAAATAGAACAAAGACTGATAAGACCAAATTACGTAACATACGTCTGATAAAGATAATAAGAAAATCTAATCCATAAACATTATTCAGTCGTGTTCTCGAGTATAAACATTTATTGAACCATATAACCAAACTCACCACGGTTCCAAAACAGCCTACAAGCTTTTCTCCACCTGTTCCCAATCAGATGAGAAGCCATCAGAGTGATAGTTAGGAAGTTGAAACTCACTAGTTCTGCAAGGCTGAATTTCTTGACTGTGCTCCAAATTCTGGTGAAACCCCTCTGGGATTGACTTGTCCATGGCAAAGTAGGAGTCGAGATACACCATAGCAGGATTTTCATGGACGTCCAAACCTTTACCCTCAAATGTTTTTATAATTGGTTCGTCATCCATATCTTTGTCAGGAGATCCAACTCCATCTACTTGTTTCCCTTCTAAAGAAATAGAACTTGAACCTTCCAGCCGGGATTTAAGAATATGAAACCTCGCCACAACAGATGCCTCATAATCAGTGCTATTATTTTCAGGAATAGGAGAATCTTGGCAGAAATTGACTGCATTTTGATTATCACTCCCTCTAGGTGATGACTTGTCTGCCATGTCTAATGGTTCCTCTGGATTGGTAGTATCAATGCATAACTGGTCATCCCGGTCTTTGAGAACTTGGTATCTGGCCATAACAGAAGATTCATCATTTCTTTCAGGCTCCGCATCTAAGGAGGAAACAATATTACTATTAATGGCTTTATCCAGGTTCTGACCACCTCTTCCTCCAGGTGTCATTGCATTATTAGGCTTATTCACATCAGTAAAAGAATTCAAGCAAGATGAACCACGATTTGGATAACTGTGCGCTTTAGTTTCAGAACTCTGACTTTGGCTCAAAGTCGGAACTACCTCAGATTGTGATTGATTCTCCATCTCTACAAAATTTATATAAGATGAAATAAAAATAAAATTTCCCTGATATTTATAAGAATGGGGAAAATTGAGATAAAGAAAAAATGGCAACCTCTTTAAAAATCAAATTTCCATGATATTTATAAGAATGAGGAATATTGAGATAAAGAAAAAAATGTCAACCTCTTTCCTTGTAAGAGTGATTATCCATTTCAATCTTAATTTGATTATAGCGAGCCTTGTAATAAACGGAACATAGTTCAGCTTCAGCTTCAAGCCACAGATTCTTATATAACGCAGTCTGAGGATCTGCTCCTTCATCATCGTGGAAATTCTCATTAAGAGTCCTCTTTAGATCCTATCAAAAGGTATGCCAACAGCAATTAATTATTTCCCTTCCACTGTATTTTCCCCTCTTTCCAATTGAAAACATGCATTAGTAAATCGGAAGAAATTAAACTATCTGAAATACCTTAGTCATGTCACCAGTAATTGTCATTTCTGTAGCCTCCCTTCTTGAGGAAATTGAATCTGAAAGCTTCGAAAGTGGTTTCCCAGACCTCAAATGCAAGTTTGCCTCCACAGCAAGTGGATTCTCAACCTTAGAGATCTCTGGTCCAATCTTGGTTGATGGTAGCCTCTTGACACTTACATTCTGAGAATATATTCAGAGAACTTACAAAGTAATGCAAGGCTAATAATTTGTCACGCATATAAAAAATGCAAAAATACCACCTTAACTATCTTCAAACAAAAAAGAGAAGCCTATCTTTTCTTTTTGCTAATGATTATCTATATTTCATTATCAGGTACCAGGTAAAGCACTCTGAGGGAATGTTATCATTCAGTATTATCGAAATCACATTACATGGAAATCACATTAAAATCATCGCAAGCACAGGAACATTCTCATACAACCAAATTACTGTTAAATTATAATTGTCAACAACAGACAAAACATATATGTCTGTAAAAGTTTTCTTCCACTCAAGTCATGAAAGAGTGTTTACTATCCATTATAGAGCTGCTTTGTTATTGAATATAAGAAACAAGAACATACCTGGTGAAGCTCAAGCAATTCTCTAGCAAAGTTAAACATTTCTGGCTTACTGATAAGACATTCCTGTGCAGGGGCAATTTGTTCAGCACTCTTTAAAGCACAAGTATTCAGATTACTGATCACATCTTTAAGGACATTGCAATCTCTCTCTTTCAATTCACAGACATCATTTTCGCAATGGTAAAGGAGCAATTCTGATAAATTTTGCATAGTATTAACCAGTATTTGGACATTTAATTTTTCAGTTGCTACTCTCCCAGCTGTATTTACAGGTGTAGTTGTGGTATCTACTACCGAAGGTGTAGTAGAGGTATCTACTATTGAAGAAGGTGTAGAAGGTATAGTAGTAGTATCTACTACGGAAGAAGGTGTAGTAGTAGTACCTACTACGGAAGAAGGTGTAGTAGTGGTATTTACTACCAAAGGTAAAGGAACGTACTCTGCCGTGTAAGATGAACCATGTTCCAAGAACTTATTCACATTGCATCCAGCCTTCGCATCACCTATGCATGAAATGTGCTGTTTTTGTGGCATCAATTTGTTTTTCTCTGCAACTTGATGCTCCATGTGAGAAGATCCAGACTCAAAATTGGTTGCCTTGGCTGGTGGCACACTATTTCCCTTCATTTTGGTAATATCCATAAATTGGAGCCCAAAATCATAGTCAGGCTTAAATGGAAAAGGCCCACCATTCACTGCACTACCCAACTTGCAATCTTCATATGCAAAATTTGTTGATGAAAATTTCCTAGAAGAACCTGCAGAACCTGTTCCTTGATAGACAAAATCAGTTTGCACTTGATAGCCATTTGAATTTTCAGCTGATATTTTTGTATTGTTTTCTGTATTAAGCAGGTAATTCTGAGACTCCTGAATGACAGGAACATAGCTGCTTTCTTTTTTGTGTACATAATCTTGAGGCAGGACTGCAGAAGGTTTAAAATAAGAAAAGCGAGCAGCTGAATCTCCCTTCCAGCAAGGTGAGTCTTCAGCAGGATTGCATCGATCAGCACCCTCAAAAGATTTCTCAACAATATTGACATCTTCAATAACACCATGTCTTAAGCTTAAAGTATTCATATTGGCATGAGGAGTTTGATATTCAGTCCTTCCTCTAAATATATAATCAACATCATCCCTCGAAACAGTCTTGTCTGAAACCATTGCTTTATTTGATGTGGAAGGTTCACTTCTTCCTAGATGGTCATGGATATGATAAGGGTCAAAGCAACCAGAGATTCCAGGACAGGGCCTGACTCCCTCTTTTGTAAGACAGAAATTATTATGCACAACACGTTGATCTGATATAATATCATCAATATTCATATCTGTAGTCAACCCTGTTCTAGGCATTGAAGAAACAGTATCAACCCTTGAAGATTTATCAACATGTCTAGGGTGGTTGTCATATGAACCAATGTTTGACAGGTGATTGTTCCCTGAATCAGCAACTACTTTCAAAGGGGCCTCTTGACGACTTCCTACAGACATTGAAGAGGACTGCACAACAGAGGCACCTAGAAATTCACCTGGCATGGATTTGATAGTTCCCCGACAGCTAGATGTACCAAGTGAGGGATTTGGAATTGCAGGCACGTTGTAGTTTTCCCGATCAATAATATTTGAAACCTCAACATTAACAGAGTCATTCATCTTTTTGCTTGCTGCATTCAATAAAAAGAACGTATTTTCAATCTAAAAGATGAAAAATTGATTTCTCATTTACCACCATCCACTACAATATTTTTTCTCATACTTTAATTTTCTGAAATTTAACTAGAAACAAAATAACATCCACCGCCAATAATCTTTCTTATAATTAAACTGTCGTGCAATTTAACTAGAAACAAAGAACAGATCTTCATGCACAAATTTTGTTGTATGAGATGTGTTCATTCCAAAAACATTTTGCAGACTTTCTCAATTGAAACATCCCCTGACGCAAGACAATAATATACGTATATTGTATTATAGCCTACATTATATATACATTATATTATATCATATTATATGATATAATTTAGTATTAACATTATAAACTTAACTGACTGATTTTGCAAGGACACTCATATCAGAAATCAGACACACCTTACATAATCAAAATCCGATGATCACAGCTGCATCAGGCACTAGAAATTGAAGAAGAAAAAAAGCAATAACAATACAAGGGAAAACAAAACAAAATACCTTCTGCCTGTTTCAATATTCCTTCAACCAAGGCAGAAGCAGCTGTTCCCTTTGGGGAGAGACTGCTGCCCCCAACTGCAACCTGTTTCCCTTTACCACTGCCATTGAACTCCGGAAACCGTTCCCAGGAAACACCTTTTTGACCAGAAAACCCTAATTCAGTTAAGTGGTCAGCCTCCTTCAGAGAGGGCCAACCGGAAGAGGGAGTCACAGAAGACCAGTGATAAGGTGGCACCGAAGAAGCGTGGTGATCATGAATTGGAGAAGAAATAGGGTACGGTTGGGGTTCAACAAGACTTGTTCTTGCAGCATAAGAAGGAAAACCCAGTCGAGGGAACTGAGCAGTGTAATCGAACGGTGGAACAGGGGTAGAGAAATCGAAGCCGTAAGCTTGATAGTTAATTGGAGGCGCAGTGTCTGCGGATTCAGTTGAATCTACGATGTGAGTAGCCGAATCCATGAACTGAGACGACACATTGGATGAAACATAAGAATTGGTGAACTGAGACAACGCATCGGATGAAGCGTAAGAATTAGCATTAAACGGCGCCGCAAAAGCTGATAAACTGGAAGCTGGTGAGAAGAAACTAGGCCAATCGTGATTGGATCCTCCCTCACCCTTCATCGCTTGCAGATTAAGCTGGGATGAACGATCCATCAAACACCCAATTAACAACAGTTACTGTAAACGACTTAAGAGGATAAGTCACAATTTTATAAGAGAAATTACATGAGAAAGTTGGAACTGAAAAGGTAACAGCATGAGAAACTGGGAACAGAAAAGATAACAACATGAATAAGATTACGAGAAATAAGCGATTTTCGAACCGAATTTTTAATCGATAATTAATTTTATTAAATAAAATAAAAGTATATAGGTATCAGATTTTTGTTAATTTAAAAAAATTAAAATTTGTTTTATTCACATAATATATTTATTATTAATTACTATTTTATTATTGGAATACCTTTTTTATCTTATACAATTATACATTATATTTAATATTTAATATTTAATACATTTATATCATAATAATGTAATATTAAGTTTATATCATAATCTAATATTTTATTTACATTTTTATATTGTATGAAAATTTTTATTTCTTTAGTTATTAATTAATAGATATTGTTGAATGATTTTTGTTATTAAATTTGGTCCGAAAGTAAATTTAATTCATCTTTATATTTAATTACAAATTCTTATACCAATTTATTTAAATATTATAAAATTTGAATACATTTGTTGAATAATAAAGTTTCGAAATGATTTATTTGTAAGAGATATAAATAAGTTAATATACGTCTACATACAAAATTGTACATAGTTACAGAAAATTTTAAAACTTAATAAAATAAAATAACATCTTTCCATAAAATCTAAATCAATATTTAGTTTATTATTACATATAAATATAATAATATCATTATAAACAATATTTAATTTATTAAAAATATAATAAACTCCTCCTATATAACACGTGACCACCTCTTTAAAAAATATCAAATTGTAAAAAAAATTTAGTTATTTTCGGTTTGAACAATTTAAATAATTTGATATTAGTCTTTTTCTAAATTTAAATTTTTTTCACATACTTGATAATTATGTTGTGTGGAGAAATTTAACATGGATGAACAACATTCTACTGGCATAAATGGTTACATAATAAAATTTCTATCAGTAAAGAAGTTAAATTTAAATTTAATGTTGAATCTACCTGAATACCAAAATAATTAATACAATCCATCAAAGTGATTGAGAGGGCAGATAACTTGAAGAAATTTTGAAAATTGGGATAGAAGCATTCAGAGTTTTATAACAAAAATTACAACATTTAAAAAGATAAGCTGAGAAAGATTTTATTTTATTACAAAACGAACAATTAATTTTTTAAAATAAAAGTATATATTTTAGGATAAAATTTTTATTAATGTAATAATATAATGTAATTTTGCATTTTATTTGATTGACATAATATATTTATTATTACTTTATTATTGGAATAACGTTATCTTATACAGTTATACTTATTATATAATATTTAATTATATTTATACATGATAATTTAATATTAAATTTATATCATAATTTAATATTCATTTTAATTTTTATATTGTATTAAAAGTTTTATTTTTTAGTTATTAATTAGTGGTGGTTGTTTAATGGTTTTTGTCATGAAATTTGATTGGAACTCAAAATATAATCAAATCATTGTACATAGATTTGTTTTACAAAAAATTATTTAAATAAAATAAAATTTTAATAAGTTTATTAAATAATAAATTTTCCAAATGATTTATTTTGTAATACATATAAATAAATCAATATTTATTTCCATAAAAAATGTACAATCATATAGAAATAAGAATTAAGTTAAAAAAAATAGTTACTCAAAATTTTAAAACTGAATAAAATAAAATCTTTCTATACAATCTAATTTAACTTTTAAAAAAAATATGATTCTCAATATAAAATAAATATAAAATCAATATTTAATTTATTATTACATATAAATATAATAAAATTACTAAAATCAAAATTTAATTTATTAATAAAAAATGTGATAATGATTAAAAATTCTTTTGCATATTAACATAACTCGTAAGCTCTTTAAAATAACCGATTGTAAATTTTTAAATTAATTATTTATGCTTAAAAAAATTAAAGGATCAATCTATTTTTAAAGTTGATAATTTTAGATTATGCATATTTTTTTTTTCAAGTCATTTTTTTCATAATAGTGTTGTGTGAAGAAATTTGACATAGATGAATAATATTTCATGTTGGAGGTTATTGTATAATAAAAAATAAGGATGTTATTTAAATGTATTAATATGCATTTAATATGTACTTTATGTAATCAGGAAAAGGATAATATTATGACTATTAAAGTTTAGTGATGACTTCACTAAACTTCTGATTTTATCTTTATCTTTAGTAAAGAAATAAATTCCTTTAGTAGTTGTTGTTCATATTATTTGTAGAAGATAAGAAATCATAATAGGTTTTAGACATTTGAAGTTTGATATAGTTATGCATACCATTTAGTGGCATATAAAATGTTAGGTGATAATTTTACGAAAAGTATGAATAATTGAAGTTTTTTCTAGCTTAAGCATATTCAATTGGAAGAGCATGGACATGGAGGATTGAAGCATTGGTTGGAGTACGAGTTTTTAGGAAGAAAAAGTGGTAAAGAGGTTTTCATATGAGAGAGGTTTGATCAACTCTTAAGGAAGAAGATTTGGAATGTCGAAATTAGGGATAGGTTATCTTAAAGAATCTCAAAAACAAGTGAGGTGTAAATTATGTGTCATAACTCTACTCATTTAAAAATGATTTTTACAATGCATCAAGAGAGTTTATAGCTTTTTTTGGTCGACCATTGAGAAAAAAAGAAGAAGAGTAAAATTCAAATTTGAATCCCTTATAAAAGTGATACATGAATGAAGTGGATCAAGTGCTACTTGTCCATTTATACTTTTTGTTAGTATTCTCACAATACTAAAGAATTTGATGAAGTCATGCAAGACATGTCCAGCAAGCCAAAGCAAGCAAGTGGAAGTGTGTTTTAGGCTTTGTCTTAGTGTGAGTGAGTGTGATTGGTTGTGAAAGAGAACCTATGCACATATAAGGAGAAATTCATTAGCACATGGTCTAAATGATTTAAATCAAACCATAAAAGATTTAACTTTGGTTAAAAATAGTTTTGGAAAATGAAGTACTGAACTATTATAAGTTGATTTCAGGTTAAGCCGAATCAATTTATTCGTGTCTGAGCATAACTGAATTAACTGTTTTTTAAAATCTGGTTTGAGTTCTTCTTCTATAATACAGTGGGCTTTCAAGTGTGAAAAATAAGAAATAGAAGAGAAGAAAAAGAACAGAGAAGAGAAAGAACAGAAAGAGATACATTTTTGCGAAACACAATCTTTTGAAATTCATTTTTTGAGAACTACTGTGAGAGAGTTGCTATTTCATAATAATCATTTTCGAAAGAGGGTTTCTGGTTGAAGAATCAATCTTGACTAAGGTGTGTTATTGGGTTTCTTCAAGACAGTATACAGGGCTTTCTTTCGCGCCAATCAGGGAGTTTTCTCAACCCTCTTGATCCTGTTTGAATCAAGATTTGTGTTGTATTCATTGTAATTCTGTGATAATCATTGAACAATTGTATTAGTTTAGGCTATAGGAGTTAGCCTGATGTTTTTGCTGAAATTGATTGGGAGTTGCGGGGAGCAGTTGATCAATTTAGCAGGATTCTTGATTTCTACAAGGAGTAGGATTTGAGTTAACCTAGTGTTTCTGCTGAAATTGATTGGGAGCTGCGGGGAGCAGTTGATCAATTTAGCAGGGTTCTTGATTTCTACAAGGAGTAGGAATTGGTTGATTAATTGTATGTGAATAATTAATTGAGTTAGTAGAACTTTCTTTGCAAGTGGTGCAGAGAAGACTGAACGTAGCCCTTGTGGTGAACCAGTATAAAATTGATTGTGTCTCTTCTTCTTAGACCCTTCTCTCATAATCTTGATTTTTTCTTGCACTGCATATTGAATTTAATTGAAAGATTGAATTAATTTCTGGTAATCTTGATAAAACTGGTTTATGTTCTCTGTTGGATATTTATTTGTGCATTGTAACTTGAATTCTGTATTGGTTCTGATAAATCTGTTGTAGCTGTCAAAGAAATCTTGCTTATCAGATTGGTTCTTTTCTAATTCTGTAATACATATAAAGATTCTGAATCTGTGATTTTACAAAGAATTGAAACTTTGGCTGAACTGTTGTAATATTGCAAAATTTGTATTCTTGTTCTGTGTATAATTGAATTTGCATTCTGAATAACTTTCAAATCTGTATTAATTGCTGGTGTTAGGAAACTCTATCAGATTTGTTAATATTGACTGAAATCAATGTAGTGTTGTGTTAGGTGTTTCAATTTGTATTTTGTAATTCAGCTCCTCTTTGTTCTCATTCAAAATTTTATTTGTGTGTGATTCTGTTCTGAGTGTAATATTGTTATTGGAATTGTGTGAATTTGATCTGCTTAAGGTACTGTTGCAAATTTGGTATGTAATTGTGAATATGTTGTGTGGCCTGTTTGAAAATTTCTATCTGCCTGTACAACAAATTGATTCATCCGTGACTTGAATCAATTTATTTCTTTACTGCACCTTATATCTCTAGCACCAAGATTCATTAAAGTTTTTCAAATTGCGAAAACTATTTTCAAAGGTCTAAATTGAGAAAAATCTTTCAAAGTTCAATTCATCCCCCCTCTTGAACTCAACTTAAAACGTTTTCACTTTTCACATTTGAGCATGTGCTCAAAATGAAAGAAGCCTACACCTCTCCCAGCATGTTGAAACTGACCTAGGATTTCTCTTGGACTTTGTGTGAGCCCAATTGAAACCCTAACTAGGTTGCTTAACCTTAATCTAGTACAAGATCCAAATACAAGTTTAAATACTTAAACTATTTGACCCAAATACAAACGACTTCTTCCTGCACCTCCATAGATTCTCAAATTTCCCAAACTAACCTTAAGTAAAATGTAAAATGTCCCAATTATCCTCATTTAATCCTACACCTCCATATTATCATTTTACTCCACACTCTAGCAGCAAACCACACCTCCAGTCGCAGACCTCCATAGCAGCACTACTACAATGAAGAAAGAACCCTCCTCGCATGAAGAATTGTCGTCATTGTTCATTGTCATCCACTGTTCATGTCATTTTCGATAAAGGTATATGTATTGCGCATACGTCATTATCATTTACATCACCATTCACATTCACTTAAATTTGTATTCCATATTCAAATACAAGAGGTGTGTTCTGGAATGTTAATTTTTCTTCTAGATTTGCCTAATCCGAAATAATAAAAAAAAACTCATTTCACCCAAATTTACCTCCAACAAAAAGCTTTCTCCAACACCTCCCCACCACTACCATTAACACCATGACTAACCTCCCACAATCATATAGCCACACATGCTACCACTGCCACACTACACAGAAAAATTGCAACAATACCATCATTCACGCTCCTCCATTTTAACTCTTTTAAAACCTATACATTAATCTTATTATGGACAATAAAAGTCTTTTTGAAATGGGAACTTTGATAATTTCAAAATCTATTGTGGTGTTGGAAGAAGTTTTTCCTTCTGTTGAAATACCTCATCTCTAGTTGATGTGAAGTCCACTTCTTGAGATGGTATCAAAGCCTATCCTAGCACGGTTCTTAGGTCATCCTCGAGCCGTTATCGGATCACCCTTAAACAATATAGTCTCACGCTCGAGTTGAGCAGTCTCGGTGTAAGGGTGTGTGTTGGAGATCCCACATCGACTAGAGATGAAATATTTCAATAGTTTATAAATAGGTTCAAACCTCACTTTACAAGTCGATTTGTAAGGTTGAATTAGGCTTAAAGTTCACTTCTTGAGACCTTTAATATTTGCAATGGTTTTGAAGGTCTATTGCAAAAGTGGAGTAAAATGAAAATATGGAGGTGTAGGATTATATAAGGTTAATTGGGGCAGGAAGAAGTTATGGAGGTGTAGGAAGAAAGTGTCTCAAATACAAAGATCTAAATGTCTTAGACTACTCGGTTATCTACAAGGCTTTTATTTCTACTAAAATAAAAATATATACTTCAACATCATATTTTTATTAATTTAATAATATAACTTAATTCTAAATTTTGTTAAAAAAATAAAATTTGTTAATATATTTATTATTAATTACTATTTTATTATTGAAATAACTTTGATATATTATACACTTATACTTATTATATTTAATATTTAATTATATTTATATCATAATAATGTAATATTAAGTTTATATTATAATTTAATATTTTATTTACATTTTTATATTATATTAAAAGTTTTATTTTTTTGAGTTATTAATTAGTAGATATTGTTGAATGATTTTTTGTATTAAATTTGAATAATAATATTTCCAAATGATTTATTTTGTAAGACATATAAATAAATCAATATATGTTTACATAGAAAATGTACATAGTTAGTGAAAATTTTAAAACTAAAATAAAATAAAATTTTTCCATAAAATCCAATTCAAAAATATGATTTTTCTCCCTCTCTATATGATAAAATAAATATAATAAATCATTATAATCAATATTTAAAGTATAATAACACGTAACAAGCTCTTTAAAAATTATCTAATTGTCAAATTTTTAAATCAATTTTGAACAATCTAAATAATTTAATATTGCTATTTTTTTAATTTAAATCATGTGTTTTTTCTTTAGACGGTTTCACATTCTTCATAATTATGTTGTGTAGAGAAATTTGATATCGATGAACAACCTTCTACCTTGACACAAATTGTTACATAATAAAATTTATATGAGTAAGGAAGTTAAATTTAAATTTAGTGTATGCGGATTTCACTTGAATCTAAAATATGAATTTTATACCAACCATTACAACTTGGGAAGAATAATATGAAGAGAAACAAGGGATTACAACTCAATTAGTAATGAACAATTAATTTAATAATATAATTTAATTCCAAAATTAAAAAATTAAAGTTTGTTTTATTGACATATTTTTTATTAATTACTACTCTATTATTATAATAACTTTGCTTTCTTATACAGTTATACTTATTATATTTAATATTTAATTATATTTATATTATAATAATTTAATATTAAGTTTATATCATAATCTAATATTTTATTTATATTTTTATATTGTATTAAAAGTTTTATTTGTTGAGTTACAAATTAGTAGATATTGTTATAATGATTTTTGTTATTAAATTTGTTTCGGAAGTCAAAATATAATGAAATGTATTTAATTATGGACAAATTTATTTAAATATAATAAAATTGGAATAAATTTGTCGAATAATAAATTTTCAAAATGATTTATTTTTATAAGAAATATAAATAAAGGAATATATGTTTACATAAATAATGTACATAGTTACTAGAAATTTTAACTTTTTTATAAAATTCAACTTTAACAAAATATGAATATATGTTTGATTATCAAATTTTTAAATCAATTATTTATGTTTGATTTTACTTCTGATGTTGGTAGTTTTTTTAAATCATGCTTTTTTTTAGTTATTTTCGGTTTAATCCATATAAAGAAATTAATATTGGTCTTTATATTATTACATGTGTTTAGTTAAGAATTAACTAAGACTTTTTATCACAGTTACAGAGATTTATTGGGGACACTCAACATAAACCAATTGGAATGTTTAGTGATGTATGTGAATGATAAGTGCAGTCCTATATATAAACAAACACAACACATTCCAAAACGTTGTACCTGGCCTTTTCATCAGTTACCCTGACAACTTTGTTTGCGTCTGTTAAAGATTGTGCAATAAGCTCACACAACACATAGCACAAACTCTTCCATCACTTCAGTCCAAAACCCTAATATTTCACTGTTACTTACTGTCACATTGACTCAACTCGTTTTTTCATTTAAACTTCACGAAAGGAATTTTTTTATCACATCCACATGAAATTATCGTCCATTCAGTCAGTTTTGGGTTCGTCTGAATATCACTGATCCATTGGGCAATTAAAGGTTCAATTTTTGTGTGGTGTTTTTGGGTTTTTGGTGCAGGTTGATAATTAAAGGAAGTTAAATTTAAATTTAGTATCTGTGTATTTTAATTGAAATTTACAATGTGAATAGAAAAATAATTAAGAGATGTAATCCATTACCGAGGCCAAATTACTCGTAAATTTACAAAATAAGAAAGATAAGTAGAGACAAAGAATGGATTACAACTAAATGAATAATTATTATTGTAATTTAAAGTATTTATGTTAGTATCAAATTTTTATTATTGTAATTCCCGCAATTTGATATAATCTATTTATTTGATTACTATTTTATTATTAGAATAACTTTGCGTACACTTATACTTATTATATAATATTTAATTATATTTATATCATGATAATTTAATATTAAATTTATATCATACTCTAATATTTTATTTAAATTTTTATATTGTATTACAAGTTTTAGTTTTTTAGTTATTAAGTAGTGGTTCTTCTTTAATGGTTTTTGTCATTAAATTTGATTTGAATTCATAATATAATCAAATCTTTGTACTTAATTATATTTTTTTACCAATTTATTTAAATATAATAAAATTTTAATAAATTTATTAAATAATAAAATTTCCAAATGATTTATTTTGTAATACATATAAATAAATCAATATGTGTTTGGGTAAAAATGTACAATCTGACAGAAATAAAAATTAAGCTAAAAAATAGTTAGTGAAAATTTTCATTCTGAATAAAATAAAATAAAATATTTCTATAAAATGCAATTCGCTCTTAAAAAATATGATTATACATACATATATATATATGATAGAATAAATATAAAATTAATATTTAATTTATTATCACATGTGAATATAATAAAATTATTATAAATCAATATTTAGTTTATTAATAAAAATGCGATAATGTATAATAAACTCCTTTGCATCCTAACATAACATGTGGTAAGCTCTTTAAAATTATCCAATTATAATATCTTTAATTAATTGTTTATGCTGAATAAAGTGAAGGATCAACTTATTTCTAAAGTTGATAATTTTAGATTATGCATCTTTCTTTCAAGTTTTTTTTTTTTTTTTTTTTACATAAGTTGATAATTTTAGATTATGCATCTTTCTTTCAAGTATTTTTTTTACAATCTAAAAAATTTAATTTTTGATTGTCTTTAATGTTTTTAATTCATCTTTTGGATGATTTTGTGAATCAAAAAGTAGTTAGGACTTTTTCACATACTTTATAATTGTGTTGTGTGAAAAATTTTGATATAGATGAATACTAAAACTCTTGTGTGGAATTTATTGTATAATAAAATTTCTTTAGATAAGGATGTTAAACTTAAAAGTATTCATATGTGTTTAATGTGTATTTTACGCAATCAAGCTTTTTCTGATTTTGTCTTTCTCTCTTTAGAGAAAGATTTTTTTTAAGTAGTTGTTATTCATATCATTTATATATTGTAGAGTATGAGAAATCATACTATAGGTTTCAACATTGATTTTGATATCGTCATGCATATCATTTAGTGACATATAAAATGTTAGGTAATTATTCTAAGAAAAGTATGAATAGTTGATGAAGTTCCTTTTAGCTTAAGCATATTCAATTAGAGGGAAATGGACGTGGAGGGCTGAAGTTTTGGTTGGAGGATGAGTTCCTAGGAAGAAAAAGAGGTGGAGAGGTTTTTCTTTGAGAGAGGTTCGACCGACTATTAAGGAAGAAGATTAGGGATATCTAAATTAGGAATAGGTTATCCTAGAGAACTCAAGAACAAGTAAGGTGTAAATTGTGCATCATAACTCTACTCATTCAAAAGTGATTTTGACAATGCATCAAGGTTCTGTTTATAGCTTTTTTGGTCGACCATTGAGAAAAAAGAAGAGTAAAATTCAAATTTGACTGCCTAGGAAAAGTGACACATAAAATGGATCAAGTGTCACTTGTCAATTTATGCTTTCCACATTTGAGCATGTGCTCAAAATGCAAGAAGCCTGCTCCACTTCACATGCTAAAACCAACATAGGATTTCTCTTGGACTTTGTGTGAGCCCAATTGAAACCCTAACTAGGTTTCTTAACCTTAATCTAATACGTGGCCCAAATACAAGCTTAAATACTTAGACTAATTTGTCCAAATACAATATCCAAATGTCTTAGACTACTCGCCTATTTACAAGTCTTTACTTTGTACATATTCATACACACTAGGATTGACCCATGTTAATAATAGTTTGGACCTATTGAGATCAGTGGAAGCATAGTCTTCTTGTATCCTTTGAGCCATTACTCCAGTTGTTGGTCCCTTGGGTTTGAGTTTTCCATCATCTCCTCTCTCTTGAGAATGATTCGCTCCTCCCTCTTGAGAATGATTTGTCCTCCAATTTGTAGATCTGCCTCTTCTTTTGTCCCACCTGCAAAAGGTATAAGATCACAAGCATTAAAGGTGGGATTCACTCCATAATTATCAAGCAAATCTAACCTATATGCACTATCATTAATCTTCTTAAGGACTTGGAAGGAATCATCACCCGAAGGATTGAGTTTGGACTTCCACTGGGAAGGAAATGTGTTTTTGCATAAGTGAAGTCAAACCTAATCTCCTTTCTTAAATGTGAATGATTTCTTTCCCTTGTTGTTCTATTTTGTGTATCTTTCTATTTGATGATGTATTTGAGTTTAACCTTCTCATTTAGTTTCTTTACAAAATTAACCTTGGATATCCATAATGGATGAAATCATTAACGTTAGGGAGAGGTATCAAGTATAAAGGTGTAATAGGGTTTAAGTCATACACAATCTCAAAATGAGAGATCCTAGTAGTCTTGTAGACTACTCTATTATAGGGAAACTCAATGTGGAGAAGATACTTATCTCAAGATTTGTGATTATCCTAGGCATGTTTACTACCTTTGTCATCTGTTTAGGTGATAGTGTACTTAGATTGAGTCCCTAGCCTAGGTGGAGAGGTTTTTCTTTGAGAGAGGTTCGACCGACTATTAAGGAAGAAGATTAGGGATATCTAAATTAGGAATAGGTTATCCTAGAGAACTCAAGAACAAGTAAGGTGTAAATTGTGCATCATAACTCTACTCATTCAAAAGTGATTTTGACAATGCATCAAGGTTCTGTTTATAGCTTTTTTGGTCGACCATTGAGAAAAAAGAAGAGTAAAATTCAAATTTGACTGCCTAGGAAAAGTGACACATAAAATGGATCAAGTGTCACTTGTCAATTTATGCTTTCCACATTTGAGCATGTGCTCAAAATGCAAGAAGCCTGCTCCACTTCACATGCTAAAACCAACATAGGATTTCTCTTGGACTTTGTGTGAGCCCAATTGAAACCCTAACTAGGTTTCTTAACCTTAATCTAATACGTGGCCCAAATACAAGCTTAAATACTTAGACTAATTTGTCCAAATACAATATCCAAATGTCTTAGACTACTCGCCTATTTACAAGTCTTTACTTTGTACATATTCATACACACTAGGATTGACCCATGTTAATAATAGTTTGGACCTATTGAGATCAGTGGAAGCATAGTCTTCTTGTATCCTTTGAGCCATTACTCCAGTTGTTGGTCCCTTGGGTTTGAGTTTTCCATCATCTCCTCTCTCTTGAGAATGATTCGCTCCTCCCTCTTGAGAATGATTTGTCCTCCAATTTGTAGATCTGCCTCTTCTTTTGTCCCACCTGCAAAAGGTATAAGATCACAAGCATTAAAGGTGGGATTCACTCCATAATTATCAAGCAAATCTAACCTATATGCACTATCATTAATCTTCTTAAGGACTTGGAAGGAATCATCACCCGAAGGATTGAGTTTGGACTTCCACTGGGAAGGAAATGTGTTTTTGCATAAGTGAAGTCAAACCTAATCTCCTTTCTTAAATGTGAATGATTTCTTTCCCTTGTTGTTCTATTTTGTGTATCTTTCTATTTGATGATGTATTTGAGTTTAACCTTCTCATTTAGTTTCTTTACAAAATTAACCTTGGATATCCATAATGGATGAAATCATTAACGTTAGGGAGAGGTATCAAGTATAAAGGTGTAATAGGGTTTAAGTCATACACAATCTCAAAATGAGAGATCCTAGTAGTCTTGTAGACTACTCTATTATAGGGAAACTCAATGTGGAGAAGATACTTATCTCAAGATTTGTGATTATCCTAGGCATGTTTACTACCTTTGTCATCTGCTTAGGTAATAGTGTACTTAGATTGAGTCCCTAGCCTTTCTTACATAGTTCTTCTATTTTCTGTTATTCTAATTTCCATCAAAACACATTTATTCCATCTCATTTATTTGACTCTTGTATTTATTTTCTTCCTTTATTTGACTCTTGTATTTATTTTCTTTCTTTATTTGACACTCTTTCAATGATTCTTCTATATTATTACTTCAATTTGACTGTTTAATTATCATTAGGTCATCAATTCCAAATTTATTTCATCATTGTATATTATTATTATACATTTATGTGTTTTATTTTGCTGCTTTTAATGAATTCACCAATATCAGGTGAAAATAAAATAAAAATTAAAACTAGTTGTATTCAATAAGTTTCTCTCTTGTCCATTACTTATTACATGTCCCTTTATCAAATTATTATGTTATCCTTTTTATTAAAAAATGTTAATTTAAAAGTTTGAAATCTAAGAAAGTAATAATCTTTAAGTTTATTATTAAGCTTCTACAGTTCAAAGATTCTATCATAATCCTCGTATCCATAAATTGATCTCAAAATCATTAGTAGTAAAAATTTACAATAAGAAGATATGTGTATTAATATGACTATTGAACTGTTTTTTCATTTTTTTGAAATACGAAAAAAATGAATTGATTTCTGCTACAAAAATTGTTTCTGAAATGGATCTAGAGCATAAATTTCATGAAGAATGAATTAGCCGTAAAAAATAATTTGATGAAAGTATTGAAAATGAAATTATTAAATCATATGAAAAGTAATTTAAAATTGATTATTTTTTGTATATTGTAAATAAAACAATTACCACACTCCAAATCCAAAGTATACTTAAACAATTTAAAATATACGAAGATATTTTTTTATCTTTTATTTAATATTAAAAAGTTAAAGTCATTGTGTTGTGTACTTTTGAAAGAAAAATGTCGAAATTTTGAAAAATCTTTGAAATATGATAATTTGATATATTAAAAAAGATTATAATATGGAAAAATAATAAACCAATTGACATTTTTAATTATATAAAAAATAAATTCTTTTTCAAATACAAATATAATATAAAACTATATTAACCATTCCAAAACTATGTTAATCATTCCATTATCAGCTCAAAGTTTCAAAATTTAAATTAATAAAATCTTATTTTAAATTAATAACGTCTCAATAAAAGTTAAACAAATTAATTTTATTATTTATAAAAAATATTAAAGAAAATTAATTATAATAATTCAATAGATAATTTTACATCATAAAATATTTAAAAATTAAATAAAAATCATGATTTTAATAAATTACATTATTAATTTAGAAAAAACTTAATCTTTGATTTACTTTAGAACTTAAAACCTTCAGTCACCACTAATAAAATTCTGAACAAAGTTTCAAAGTTAGTAATGACAAATCTCTAGATATTTGATCTAAAAAGGAAAAGAGACAAAGAGAAAGGAATCAATCCACAAGAAAATGGAAACAAAGATAATGAACGAAATGTCCAACATCTCCCTTTCTCAATCCTAACACAAGAAAAATTTTGAGAATAAATTGCTTACTAAGACACATTTGTAAAGACGAATGGGAAAAAGAGGAAGCCATCAGAGACCACAACGGCACCGAAAAACGAAAAAGTCATAATGTGTGAAATATATATATAAAAAAAAAGAGAGGTAAGAAAAAGAAAAAGAAAAAAAACTAGTTTTACAATCCTATTTATTTATACTCTATTTAATATTATATTTTATTAATAAAATATTATATATAAATAAAATAATAATATATATTAATATTAAATGGTATTAAAAATAATAGTGATATTAAAATCTCAACATCTAAAAAGAATTATACAAACACAATAAAATAAAACTTAAAATCCAACTTAGCATTTAAAAAATAATTAAATAAAATAAAACTTAAAATCGAACTCAGCATTTAAAAAATAATTAAATAAAATATCATGTATAAATTATCATTTTCCTTTGCAATAGGAACGGAAAAGATGTTTTTGGAGATAACTCCTCTTCTCTTTCTTAACCACCTTCCGATCGCGCCGCCACTGCTACGCATAACAACAGCCCTCCGCAGCAATTCCGGCGCCACCGTTTCCGCTCTCACATACGCCGTCGCCAAGGTGCCCCTTCCTGTTTTCATCCTCGTGCAACGTCCCGTGTTTTTATTTAGTATTTTTATAATATTGAATGAAAGAGAGTTAATATAATTAAAATATGTAAAATTGAATAAAATAGGCACAATAATCATAAGAAGTAGGGTAATTCAAAACTTTACACAAATTTAAGCCTAACATTTAGATATTTTAAGGTTTGTCAATATAAAATTGAATTTTTTATGTCGCAATAATTAACCCTTAGATTTAATGTTGACTTTTGTTACATGGGTTATTGATATTAATGAGACTCTAAATCAGCTAAACTAGCATAAAGCTTGAGGAAAACATATCAATTGTTTTCTTATAAATTTTAATAGTTTATATTCGACAAATAAAACTATATCATTTTTTCCTTATCATTGAAGAAAAATATTGAAAAAATAAAAAAATAAAAAATGTACGTTTTAAAAAAAAACTATGGAATAGAATATGAATAAAAAATGTAAGTTGACAATGTTAATAGAATAAGTAATTAAAATTTAATTGTTATGAGTATTATTTTATTTCCGATAGTCTATATACTATACCACCCATCTTAATTGATTCACCATTATTTTACATAGTATAAACTCAACCCATGAATATACATGCATTTAATGGTATATTCTATTATTTGAAAAATAAACCACATATTCTTTAGTAGTCTAATTACTTCTATTACTAAGTCAAAAGATAATACTAGACTTTTAGACTGATATTTTCATATTGTAATGAATGTTGAAGAAAAAGTCATTAGTATCCTAACGTTTGACATAATAAGTTCTCATGATGTTTGTTGAATTTTTTCTTTTTATCTCTTCTTATATTTTACCCTTTTTATGTTGTATTTCTTTTACCCTTCCCTTTTTATATTTACTTCTTAGTATTATTTGAATGTTAAATATTAAAATTTTTCAAATATATTGTTTTAAGAAATGAATTATATATTATTTATAATAGATTAATAATAATAATTATAACGATAAAATTAATATTAATAACATAATTCTCTTATAATTTTTTTTATTATTAATAATATTTATAGTTTTTTTATAGTAATGTTAATTACAAAAAGTATTACTATAATAAATTAAAATTGTATAAAAAAAATAAAACTTCAATAATATTATAATTAATTTATTAGGTAATACGTTATAAAATTATTGAAATTAATTATTTATATTATTTCAATTTTACTATAATAATATTAGTTATAATACTTATTATTATCATTATAAACTAATAATAATAATAATAATAATAAGTATGATTAATAATAATATGTTAATAAAATATTAATCATAATAATTGTAATAACAAAATTAATAGTAAAAACTAGTATAATTAATATATTATTATAAAAATATATTTTCTACCATAGTAGTATAATAATTACAATAATGGTAATATATTATTATAATGATTTTTACAATTATAATTAGTTATAATTACTATTATTATTATCAATATTATTTCTTATTATAATTATTATAACTAATATAATTAATTTTTTTAAAATAATATATGTGAAAGTTTTAATATATTTTGACCTAAAATAATATTAATAAAAAATAAAATAATAGAGAGTTGAAAAGAAAAAAAAAAAAAAAAAAAAAAAAAAAAAAAAAATTTAAAAAAAAAAAAAAAAAAAAACAAACCCAAATAAACAAAATGTTGAATTGAATCATAGCAGTCTCTACTTAGGTTTATTACTTATTTTTGTAATAGCTGTTTTATTTTCAATTTTTTTTAACTAATTAGAATTTATAGAAGAAATTGGAATAATAAATAATATTTATCTATTAGGAATTCTTTTATCCCATTTGGAAGGATATCATTCCATAATTATAATTATATGATTGTTTATGTCTTTAGCATGAGTGACTTACTGATTAGGTGATTAAATGTGGAGGAAAGTGGGATAAATGCTTAATAACAGGGGAAGAATTCCTCTTTGGATTTGACTCATCTCTATAGTAATTATATCTTAATTGGGTTTTTAGAGTATAACAACTTAATAAGGATCCACTCTTTCTTTGACAAATGTAAGTGGATCTCTTGATTTATTGTTAAGAATTCTAATCTTGTAACTATATTAATGATTTTTAACCCTGTATATACTATAATGTTATTTTTCTGTAATTTTTAATTTGTCATTTATTGATCATGATTTTCAAAAGATTTAGACTCATTAAATTGCATATAACTAAAAGGTAAAAAATAAAAAAGAATATAAAAGTTCACGATATGATAAATATTAAACATCAAATGAAGGACGATAAATTATTTATACCTAGTACTCACATTTGGTTTAAACATGATTTTAGTACACATTTGATTTAAACATTGTTGTAGTGCGATATGTAAACTCGACTGAGAAAAAAAAAATTATCCAACATGATCAATACATCTAAAAATGTATAAAGAATTCATCAAATAAAACTAAAATTAAAATAAAAATATTATAATTAATATTATTATTTTAATTGTTATTGTTATTATTATTTTTATTTTTATCGTTATAATTATCATTTATAATTTTATAGTATTTTTATATACTATTATTATTTTATATATTTATTATTATCATTATTATTTTAAGATTTTATTATGATTTTTAGTTTTTAAGATTAATATTATTAGTATTTTATAAATTGACTATTGTTATTTTTTAAATAGCATAGGTATTAATAATATATGATTATTTTTAATTATAATAATTATTTTAATATTTAAGTTATATACTATTTAATTTTTATTTTATTTTATAAATATTTTATTATATTATATACATATAACATCACATCAAATTCTAAAAAAAGCAACATCTTTACACTTTAAATAACACACAACTATAATCAAATTTAACTTTAACCAAATCTAACTAATGGGAAGAAAAAAAAGCCTAAAACACACATCCTAATCTATTATGAAAGGCAAACTTCCAGAAAAACACAATCGATTGTGCTAAATCACATGATTGATTATGTAGTTCATTTGAAAATATGATGGATTATGTATGCTCTCATAATTAGATACCTTATGTATGAGTGTATCTTCTACCTAATGTCCCATGCACAATAAAAAAAAGACACACGTCCATAGTTACCTTAGAGTCCAACTAGTTTTACCAGATAATCTTCTCATCTCAGTGAGTACACTCTATCTATCCTCACCTTCAAATCAGAGTCCTCAAATAATTGCATACCTGCCAAAACCAAACTCACTTTTTTTATAACTTGTGAATAGAACTCACCTCAAAATAAACATGGTGTGGTGTTAGAGGTTTTAGTTTCTTCATTCTTCAACCTTCAAATCGAAGATTGTGTAATACCATGCTGCGGTTATTATGCTATTCCCCTTATTACATCCATATTAGGACGGGGGACATGTTAAATCAATAAAATATTTTCCTTATAAATTCCTTTTAATTAAGAACATTCGAATGCACAAACAGGCCAAAATTATAGGGAAACGATAGTATATTAAATAACTTGGAAATCAAACCCCATAATTCTCATTATTACATAGGAAGTTAAGCTCTTAAAAACATCCTTATACTAGAAAATGACTGGATGTTTTTAACTTTCAATTGACTTGGTAGAACAAAATGAAATCAGTAATAAATCCAATTGGACTAAACGATGACAAATTTAGCGAAAGAGAAAAAGTGACTTGTGAAAATGTGTGAGTAATAACCTCTCTTGCATATAATTTCTGTTTTCAACCATTTAGGCTTAATCTATAATTCTGGTGGTTTGTTCATATAATCTAACTCTAATGCATGATGGGCCTTTCGACAGATTTCACCCGTGAGACTGTTGATCCTGTTTCCAATTATGACCATTATGACTGGCCCGTGGACATATTAATTCTAACACAACAAGACACTCAATTATCATATATTTGAAACCACAAATCTAGTTTGGCCAAACCTATGTGTTGGCAAACACCAGCTAGCCAAATCACATGGCATATTTCGAAAACAGACAAATTAATACATGCATGTACCAAACTAAATTATCTAAAGAAAAAATATCACTCTTTCAAAAGCTTCAACTATTTCATAAAGCCACACTTAAATGGTAGAACCCATGCTACATGACAAGCCATGCATGATAATAAGTTCGTTTTCACCATGATGACGACCACCATTTACCTGCAATTAAGTGAATCCACCAAAAAAAACAGCTCGTGAATCCATTGCTTTTGATATGGTCTCATAATACCGTATATTATATATCATGATTGTGGTAATCATCACATAAAAAATGTTAATCGTGACATGCCTAATCCCTGTATATATTCCACATAGAAAGTGTTAGATTTCAAACATTTTTCGGCCTAACCGCTTGTGCTTTATACATGTCATATCAATTTCCCACCCATAATTCAACACCCTTTTGCCAGAAGTCCACTCCCAATAACTACTTGTATAAAAAGGAATGAACTTTGCTGAATTTCTATGACCTTTAAGACTCTCTCTGTAAAGTTTTGTTCCAAGGCAAGAAATATGATAATGGTGGTGAGCATGATGGAGATATTGGGAGAATACACGGCGGTGCTCACAAGGGTCTCAGAGCGACTTCTTCCACGACGTAGCAGACGATTTGGCGGTTTCCAGAACCTTCTTTCTTCCACAACCTCTTCTGCAGAATCAGCTTCTTTCTTGGTTTACTTCTGATGACTAAATGTAACTATTTGGATTGATTTTTCTGTTTTACTTTATATTTGCAGAAAGCTAGTTTTTATGTGAGAATGAGTGATCATAGATATTGTACAGAAGAGGCTTTCTTCAAATTGTTCCTGCATTTAATGTATTAGGTACTGTTACCATTTATGAGACCAGTCTTGGTCCTTGAAGCTTTGGTTCTCTATGTTTTATTTACTTACGCACGTTAAGTGCTTTTTGAATTGGAACTGTAGTAGTTGAAATATTCGAGTGAAGATGAACAAATAAATAAACATTTCATTCTTACAAGTATTTATATTTTTGTAAGTTTAAGTCAACAATTAATTTTTCTCATATATCTAACACTAAAAATAGTTATCATATATCTAACACTAAAAAATTGTTCTCAAATAAAAAATCATTTTCGTATTTTTTCTTTCAATTTTTTTAATTATACTTTTATTTTAATCACCATCTTATTTTTAAAAATTATTTTATTAATTAAATATCATGTTTTCAAAAAATTAATAATACTATATTTATTATTATTATTATTATTATTATTATTATTATTATTATTATTTTTGCATATTTTTATGCTTAACTACTTATTTTTTACTGACATTGTAATTAATATAACAAATGTCTCATATATATTTAACTGCATATTATTTATACTAAATTTATTTAAAAATTATGATAAAAAATAAAATTAATAATATGAAAAATATAATAATAAAAATTTAAAAATATAATTATAATAAAAAATCTACAAATATAAAATAAATAAATATATCATTTAAACATTTACTTTTTAAGATAACCAGATAAAAAACTTAAAATTGTAAAAGTTATATATTTGAAATCAATAAAATGTATAATTAAAAAATAATAACTATTTATTTGATAAAAATGTTAGGAGTCAACCTCCCATTAGTGTACCTAATATTATAACTCTTACAATTTTACATTAGTGAAATTAATTTAGTAATAAATAAAACAGGCATTTGAGGATAAACTTGAATTTTATATATCAGGTCTAAAAAAATATTTTTGTATTTTTTTTTCTTTCATGATCTGGTAGAGGAACTTAATTTGACCCCAGCTATCCAGTGAAGACATGTGAAATGTTTCATTTCAATATACATATCATGACATTAATTCCATAAATAATGAGAATTTAATATCTTGGTATTTCTCAATAATTGTGTTGGTCTTAATTATCCAGTTCTTTATAGAGTCCCCTTTACCATATATCATAGCTATTATTCTCCCTTTTACAGTTCACATTTCTTTTCAGAATCATTATCCTTTCACATTTCATTCATCATTAGCCTGTAGAAGTTCCCAGGAGAAATCAAGGATGTTTGGACACAAGAAAAATGAGACCCACACAAAAAAGAAAAATTATTATTTAATATTCTCAATTTAATGTTACAATCGGGAAAGCGAAAATCCTCATGATTTTTTTTTCGATAAAACTTTTAAAATAAACTAATCTTAATTCTTTTGATACATTTTCCTTACTCTTTTAGCAAAATTTAGTAATTTAACTATACACCAATCTTATCTCTCGTATGCTAACTATTCAAGCATTATATGCATCTTAATTGGTCTCTCTACGCAAAATTTTCCATAATATAAGTGTTTTTTTTAATGTTTTGTTATATGCTCACTTATCATTTTTGTTTTCCAATATTTTTGAATTAAATTAAATTTTGTTCATATACATATATTCATTTCTGAAACTTGATTAAAAGGAAATGGAACCCGTTTTTGTTTTGAGTGAAGCTATTTGAAAATTATATATGTTAATGGATTCATACATTTAAAGTACCAAGTTTGAAATTAGTAAACCCAAATATTTAAAATTAGTAAACTATTTGAAAATTGCTCTATAAATATAAATGGACTCATAGTTAAAGCATTCGATTTAAAATTAGTAATCCTTATTATTTTTTTTCCGGAACATTACACCTGCCAAAAACATAATATGAGCCTTATTTTCCTTTCCTTTATTTTTTTAAATAATTCTATTTTGTGGTGATTTTTTTTTTTATTTTGAAGTTTTAATTTCTTGCTATATATAGTTGCTACTTTCCTAAAATTATAGCATTATATCAGTATAAAGTAATAATAAATAAGTTATGGTACAAGACATATCAATTAGATATTCAAAATCAAGTTGATTAAAAAACGAAAATTAATTTAAATAATCGATAAAAAGGATAGACAGCTTTTGGATTGTTTTGAACTTTTTTAAAAAACCGAGTATTCATCCAATATTTTAATATTTTACTTTAAGTTTTTATTGTTTAATTATTTTTTGTTTTTATTATTCCATTGATTATTATATTGTATATGTTTTAGAATTTGATTTAATCTCATCACTAATTGAAGGGAATAACAACAATAAAAGTAGTTTTATAATTTCACAATCATACACAACTGTGTTATATATATTCGTTATTTATTTTTTATATTTTCTAAATTTGTCTACTTATAGTAGAATTATTACCTTTCTTTTATTTTTTTAAATTTTCTTTCGTATGTAATACAGAAAAAATATTATCGTTCAAGATGAAGTTGAATGATTGATTTCCTTAAAAATTTAATGAGTATTTAATAAATATATTTTTGTGTTATTTAAATTTAAATATATTTTCAATAAATTTTTATTTTAACAAAACATTTTATAAAATATATTTTGTGTTATTTAAATTTAAATGTATCTTCAATAATTTATTTGTTTTTAATGAAATTTCTATAAAATATATTTATATATTGTGTTATTTAATTTCAAATATATTTTCAGTTTAAATGTTTTGTTTATTTTAAAAATAACATGTAATTATCTTTAATGTGTTTTGAAAATACTTTGAAGTTTAATTGTAGTAGTTATACAATTTCAAATATTGTCAAAAATAATATTGCTAGCTAGAAGACAAATACTTCTTTTTGAAAGATATAATTAAGTGAGTGATGGGTTTGCTATGAAATAATGTCAATTTATTTTAGAACAAAGATAAAATTGATTCTAATTTGTTTCAAGATTGATCTTAGAATAATTAAAAAGCAATGATTGTAATTTAGTTACTGACTGACTTTAGAATTTCTAGTCGAGGTTGACCTTAGAACAACTAAGGTCAGTATCTCCACTAGAGAATAACTTAACTTTAAAAAAAAGATAAAAACAACTCCAGTTCAAGTGAAGAATAACTTTAGAAAAGTAGTAATCATCTTGAGTGTAAAAAAGGGTTAGTATTTATTAACAAATTTTGGTTTATTAGAAGCTTTGCAATAACTTGCACGTTATAATTAAATCACTACTAGAAAATTACCAAATAGTGATCGAAATTAGTGACCGAAAAAATCGGTCACTATCTGTGACCGAAAAAATAGTGACCGAATCAGTGACCGAAAAAATCGGTCACTATTAGTGACCAAAAAAATCGGTCACTATTAGTGACCGAATCAGTGATCGAAAAAATCGGTTACAAATTCGATTACAGAATCGGTCACAGAATTTGTCACAGATTCGGTCAGAGAATCGATCACAGATTCGGTCACAGAATCGGTCACAGATTTGGTCACAGAATCGGTTACAGAATCGGTCACAGATTTGGTCAAAAATCCGGTCACAAAAAAAAATAATAATAATAGTAATAGTAATAATAATAAAAATAATATTAATAATAATAATATTATAGTACGAATAATAATAATAAATAAAATAATTATTATAATATCGATAATAATAATAATAAAAATAACAAAAATAATAATAATAATAATAATAATAATAATAGTAGTAGTAGTAGTAATCATATTAATAATAAGAATAATAAAAATAGTAATAATAATAATAATAACAACAAGAAGAATAATAATAATAATCTAAATAATAATAATAATAACAAATTAATAATAATAATAATAATTTTAATAATATCAATAATAATATTGCTAATAATAATAATAATAAGTGTAATTATAATAATATCAATAATAATAAAAATAATAATATGAGTAATAATAATAATATCAATAATAATAATAATATTAATAGTAATTGTAATTGTAATAATAAGTATAAAAATAATTATAGCATGACAAAAAAGTTGTTTTGGTCTGACGATTGTAGGTTCTCTCAAGCTGGTGAGAGGTCCTGGGCCCTCCTAAGTAATACAATTGTAACTAAAAATAAGATAAATAATAATAAGAATAATAGATGTTAAAATATATTTTTTAATAAAAATAATATTAAAAAATTTTTAAAAAATATTTTTAAAATCATTAGCGACTGAAACGTTTGGTCACTAAATCAGTTACTGTTTTAATCAGTGACCGATTTTTTAGTCACTATTAATAATTTTTCTAGTAGTGAATATAACACATAGATTTATTTGCATACACTTATCTCAGCTAAGGACCCACTTATTTTTAATTTAAAACCAAATTGATAAAGATATTTTATTTACAATAATGTATTGAAGTCCTATACACTAAATGTGTATTTGTTGGACCAATTCCTCTTACTAGTGTAGAAAAAGACACTTGAAAAGACATGACAGTTAAAAGACACTCCACTTAGAACTAACATTAGTTAAACTTTTTTGGCCTACCCTTGACATAAGACTAGGGGTTTGTACAGTCATTGATAAGCTTTCTTGGCCTGACATAAGACTAGGGGTTTGTAAAGTCATTGATAAGTTGAATATTTAAAAGTTGAACAACACACCTTTTTGATCATGAAGTCCAATTTAAGATTGAAAAACTATGTGTCATTAGTTAGTCTATGTGAATATTAAAATTGAATGTAATTGATTAAAAAATGGGTTATAGAATCTCTTAATCACTAACATAGATATTTAATAAAACTAACCTGAATTTTTGGATAAAAATTATTAAAATATCTACCTATGATACTTGAAATGAATTAAAAAAAAATACAAACTTTAAAGATTAGATAATATAAACTCTCTCTTCTATTATAATATTTTTCACATATCCTTTATTTTCATAAAATTTTTAGGAGTCATAAACTTTTAGGAAAAAAATGGTAATACATCTTCCTCCTTCTCTACCCAAATTGTTGTTACCATAAGTGATTTTCAATGGTTAATGTACAGTAATATTATACATTCAAAATGAATGAGCTTTAGTCATGTACTAAATAAGAATAGAAGTTACAAAACATACAACACCCTTGATGTAGTTTACAACAAATTAACATTGGTGCTCAAAATATACATGCTATGGAAAAAATATATGTGCTGCCCAATATCTAATATATAGTTGCTATTTGATTATATTTTCCTGGCATTATTAGTTAAAATAACCACTCAATGTAATTAAGTTATCACTTTTGGGAAGAAGTCTCGGTATACTACATTCATTTATACTTGACAATCATAAGCATCAGTTATTTATTTTTATTATGATCATTTATCATTGTTACTATTACATTGTTAATTGAGAAAATGGTTTATTTAGTTTCTGAAACTGTGTGATATAGTTTTAATTTAGCCCCTCCATATTAATAAATAAATAAAAATTGAATGTAGTTTCTATCTCATTGCATGTGTTTTTTTTATTTCAAATAAAATTATCATATTATTATTATAATGCAATGGAATCTGTTATATGATACGACTGCAATCTTCAAATATGATAACAGAAGATGTTCACACTACATAGACTACATAGAATATATCGTTTGACAATAATGAAAACAAAAATCACAAAAAAATAATAAACAAAAGAGTCACTTCTTGGAGACTAATTATCTGCAAAAGAATTTAGAAGATATGAGAAGAAGAATGTGGAAAGCAGTTCAGGAGACAGAGGAGAGGTCCAAAGAGAAAGATACTCACAGTTAACTGCCCTTACTAACCTTGTTTCAACGCTAAAATAGAGTAATTATAACTAAGATATATAACATTTCAAATTTTGCGAGTCAAAATAAAAAAATATTAAAAAGACTGTAAATATAAAATATATTATGCTATATGTTTCGTTGCTTTTTTTTTTTCGGACATAACTCACTGCTGCCTATTTTTTTTTTTTTCCTCTCAAAGGGCGTCATTCATTTGATTATTTTTTAGCTTTGGAAGTAACTATAATCCAGCTCCATAACTATTTAGGCGTGAATGATTTCCAATCCATAAATGCTAATACAATTATTGGGAGAAATTAACTTTAGAAATTGCATTTTTTAATAAAAAATATGTGCAAGATTTTCAATTTTTTTATGCGTTTATTTATTCACATTAAGTAAAAAAATGTTAAGAAAGTTTAACACAATTGATTAAGGAGAATGTGTGTGAGTTATTATTATTATTATTATTATTATTATTATTATTATATATATATATATATATATATATATATATATATATATAATATTCGATTCTTGCAATAAAAACATAAAAAATAAAATAGGAAACTATGAAAGAGAAAAATAAGGATAATGAGTTTAAAATTGTTTAGTTTAACCAAATTAAAGTAAAAAAATAAAAATGAGATGCGACCAATAGTAATTAAGATAACTAATAAGATATTAGATGAAGTTTACAACTTTAATTTTAACCTTAAGGTTTATACTTATTTGATTATGTATTTAAGTTGATGTGAAAATCTTCAACATTTTGAATTAAAACTCAGTTAAGTGTGGTGTGGAAATCCTGAAAGAAGCTAAACACATTGTGCTCGCTGATTCACTGAATTTCATACATACATTAAGGACACATAATTTTCTAGTTTTCTAGTTGGTTCACATTCTTTTTTTCAGTTCTCTTTTCACATTTAATGACATCAAATGTGTAGAGCTCTGATACCACTCGGGGGATCTCTCCAGTTATGTATATCAACCTTACCAGTCATGTATAACTATTCCTAACAATCATGCATACTTTAACGGCTTACCGGTACTTCTTCGGCCTCTTGCCTACTCTTTTCCCAGCCTAACCCTAACCAGTATGCATAACAGTAGGAACAACCATACATAAAAGGAAAGAACTGAAATTCATAAAGAGAAAGAACCTTAAAGCGGAATACTTCAGACATGTTTCTGATACACAGGATCCTCATAAGAGGCAAGTGTAGAGCATACTTCATATCTACGTTGCCATACCAGTTCATCGTACGTGGCGTT
>Ga0209489_101492_pt1 | contig 48153 bp, 19 predicted proteins | sample SiratrowhiteBW_FD_187527 | JGI IMG/M metagenome (GOLD analysis project Ga0209489, IMG submission 187527) | Root nodule microbial communities of legume samples collected from California, USA - Siratro white BW (SPAdes) (version 2) | ecosystem: Host-associated > Plants > Roots > Nodule | place... | reverse complement strand
CACACACAGAAGTTCTTTTTTTTTTTTTTTTTAGAAAAAATAAAAAACAAAACATGGGATTAAAATAACAAAATTGAGTGGGAAAATGGACTAAAAGTATATGTTTTCCTCAGCTTGGCGCAATGTAATTTAGACACCAAGAAATCTAAGAATTAGAAGCAAAGAGAGGTTAAATAGCACACTTAGTATATGAACAAAGCGTGTACGTCTGAACTACTTGGATGAAAAATAAGAATAATTTAGTCCTTATAATAGATTATTTGCGTTTTGATTTAGTTTTTTTTTTTTTTTTCTGAGTTGCTGCCCCTTTGGATAGTTATTCATTACTATTTGCAATTAATTACTGTTAAATTATCTTTAATGTTAAGGTTTAGGTATCTTTTAATTCAGTGTTAGGTATCATTTAGAGTACTATTTGCACAAAAACTTGTCCAGGAGTAATCTTATATTTGAATTTGCATTCCTAAAAATTAAAAATTGAATGTGAGTTTTTAAAACATGACTCCAGTATCTTATATTAAAGAAGCTAAGGATAGTCCAATACATTTGTTTTTCAGTTTCTTAATTTATTAAAGAAAAGTTTAACAAGTACGGCGATACTCTTCCTTATTTGTTTTGATTTGTATTTAACACATTCTATTGTTCTCATCACATTTTCATCTTGAAAGAGAAAGAGGTTTTTTAGTTTATTAGAATTGTTGTTTGCAAGATTTAGTAATAATAATAATATTTGCAAAATTTAGTTGTGATAGTGTTGTTAACATAATTTATGAAAACTATTTTTAATTATGTTTGCGGAGATATGATGAGTTATTATTTTTCTTTATCTACTTGTTTTTATTTTTGATTTATGTTTAACTGTGTATTATTTTCTATATTTTACTGTTGTGGTTCATTTATCGTAAATTTGTAATTTTATTTAATTCAAATTTTCTAAGCTAATTATATTGTTAGTTTCAGGATAGCTTTGAAAATTTATTGGGTTTGAAAATTAATTCTAGAATTCAAGACGACTTGTCACATTATCAATTTTTTTTTTAGTTTTTATTTTCAGGTTTAGTGTTGTGCACTTATTTAGGTCTAACCACCTGGTATAGAAAGGAGAAAAACAGAATAATACAGTTCTTTATTCTTTTTTGGATTCAACTGGTTTTGTATTTATTTTCTTTTCTCGGCAATTATTTTTGTTTCAATTCAATTTCATTTTAATTTTAATTTCGTTTTGAGTTTAATCTTGGATTGCTTTATTTGAATTTAATGAAAGACTAATTTATAAGATTATCCTTTTGAGATTGTTGTTATGTTATTTTTGCTCTTTTTGTTTCTTAACTCTTCATCATTTTATTCTTGTATTTAATTTTAATATTTTTACTGGTTCATGCTTAGTGTTTTATGTTTCAGTTAATATGAATTTCGTGTGTCTATGTTGATGCTTAATGGAGTGAGTTAGGAGTTGGAAGAGAATGAATGATGTATGTAAATGCTTAATTTGTATAAGAAAATTCTCCCTCAGTTAATTAATTCAGGTTGAAATTAAAATTAAAGATTGAACATGAATTTCTGTATCATGTGATAAGCAGGCTGGTAATTTAATTAAAAAAAAATCTAATTTAGATAAGAAAATCAATTTGATTATTTGTTTTTATTTTATTAAATATTTCATAAAAATCTCCACTTTCTCTTTGTGTGTTTAAAACAACCTAGAAACAACTTTATAATACTGCATTTAATTAGATTGAAGTTCAATTAGTCATATAGATAAAACTTTTTTTTTTCTAATAAGAGTTTATTAGGGGTGAATTTAAATGAGCTACATCAATTTTAATACTTTCTTATACCTTTACTTAAATACATGAATTTTATAAAACTCACACTAACAATTATTTACTTATTGCTATAATTTATGTCATCACAACATATTAAAATATGGGTAGGACTTTGGCGTTCTAATTCGCAAAAGGTGGTCCCGTCTAAAGCTTAAACAGACGTAACCCACTCAATTATGAATTTTTCAAATCTATTTTGCTGGGCTTGGGTTGGTATGAATTTGTTGTCCACTCCTATTCATAAGAAGAAAAATAAGCCCATTGACAATCTTACCAAAAAAATATATTGTTTCAAAAATTATGAAAGTGACATGCCTTTTTAAAAAATTGTATAGTATAAGTTAATTCTTCGAGAGTTTATTTTATTTTATTTGGTTTTTTAATGACCGAAAAAAGATAAAAAAATCTGATAATTAAAACTTTTAAGTTATTTTTTTATCACTAAAGTCTATAGTTTGAAGATATCGTATAAGTCAAACTTTTAAAATGTATTTGCTAATTTAAAAATCAACACATATGCAAAATCCTTTTAAAAGCACTAAATATTTCTTATATGTTTTCTGTATTGATAGATTTAGATTCTGGCTAGATTACAGGAACTTGTGGGGCTCTGCTACTTAAACTCTCAAGTAAAAATAAAAAGGTATATTTTTATATATGTTTAGTTAAAAATACTTTTGACTTGAACATATTTTGGTCTAGTAAAATTAATATTGCATAATCGCTATAGTTTTAAAATTTTATTAAAAAAATATATCAATGTAAGTTTCCTTTGTTAATTATTTTCCAAAAAGTAATACAATAAATTTGGTAGGAGATTAATGCAGTGAAAGTTTGTTTTCATTGTGTTTAAATTTCTTTTAAAAAATAATATGACGAAAATTGTTTTTCTGTTGAGAATTTAGTAAAAAAATAAAATTGAAAAGTTTGGGAACTTAAATAGTAAATAAGGGGTAGCAACATGTCTTCTTTGTCTATTGGAGTATTATTATAGTGATGTGCCTTTTAAGCCTTTCTATTCACCAAATAATAAATAATATATCGTTTTAAAAAATATGTAGTCAATAATTTTATTTATTCTTTTGATACCATAATCATATTTAAATGTTTTTTTTTATTTATCTCTCACCCACAGAAACCAAGTTGGTCTTAGTCATCACCATAATTAAAATCATGTTTCTTCTTTTTAGCCTTTTTGTGTTTTGTACAAAAAATTGATGTTCACACACACATCACTGGCTCCTTTTTCTCTTTGTTAAATTTCTCTCTCATTGTTATCATTTTTTGTTTTTTTCATCCAAAATTGACTTTTGTGTTTGCATTCAAATCAAGGCCACCTATTGCGTAATAATTTCCGTTTGTCCTCTACTCTCGTGTGCCATATTTTTATATTCTTTCCTTTTTTGCAGATTATTAAAAATAAAGATGTTATTAAGATTGATGAATAAGGTTTTCTATTACACTTAAAAAAAAACGATTAAATGTACTTACTGATAAAAAAATTCCATACAATAATGAGATTCCAACTTAAAACTAATATGATTCTCTTTTAAAGTAAAAATATAAAGTTGCATTGAGTAATCTGTATATTAAAAATGAATAATTAAATGAATGTTATTAAGTTTTCAAATATCAACATTGTAATATAAAATATTTGCATTTCTCTGCCAAAGTGACAAGAAAATTAGCGACGAAGCTTATGATGATAACTTATACTTTTCAACCCTTTTTCCATTTTTCATTGAATTCCAACTTCAAATTCTATGGTGGGGTTTGTTGGCATGGCAACATCTTTCTTAGCCGTTCTTGTTGAAGATAGTTCATAAACAACAATTTTAGGGTTCGATTAGGGTTTTTTGCTGTATGGTTTTTTGTTTGATTAAATATCCTAATTGCATGATTAAAGAAGTTTTATGTAACACATTTTGCCCATTTCAAAGTACCATCTTTAGAAAGAGAAAGATAATTATATAGTTGATTAATAATTTAATAGAGTAATATAAATTTAAAGTGAAAAGAAAAGATTGCATTCATTGTTCTCCTATGAAGACAAAAACGCATATGAGAACAAAGATGCCAACATATTCATTTGGTCAATAATTGAAATTAGGGTGAGTTTTTCTATCTTTTTAATTAATGGAATGGCATAGAACGAGTGGTATTGGAATATTAATACCAAATCTTGGGCATGTTACTAGAAAAAACAAATTAGTTAACACTGGAACATTATGGGTATGTCATTATGTGCAAATTTCAAAGGAAAGACCAAAGTAGAGGTTGTTGCTCTAATTGAAATTTTATTGTTGGATGGTCCCCAATCTTAGGTTTGGAAAAGTATTTTTGGATTTTGTTTTCTAGTCTAGGGTGAGTTTGAAAGATGTGGAACATTAATATTTATGCAATAGCTTTTGGAATGCATATAGAAATTTGACTCCGTTTCCTTTAAACGGATTTAAAACACTATTACATATATATTGATTTTATGGCCATAACTTGAAATGAAAAGAGCTAACTAGTGCCCATAATTTCTATTGATGAGAACATATTTTATTGCCCATAATATGTTTATATTCTAATATAAACATAATAATATGTATAGTATATAAAACATATTATTTATTTTATGACTCGATTTTCATTATAGGGTAATTGGTGTGATGTTTCTAATGATTTTACATCGTTTAAAAGTTGAAATTAAAGACAATTTAACTAGACTTTTATTTTTAAAATGTTGGAATTCTTTAAAGATATAATTATGATGAAACTCCAAATTATATGTGACATTTTTACATTATTTAAAAATAGAAAGTAAAGATAATTTAAATACATTTTTTTAATTTTCTAATATACTTTTTAAAAACAAATTTGTAATGAAACTTTTAATTCTAAAACTGACTTATCTCAATGAATTTGAGATTGAAATAGTAATAATAATAGTAATTTTTTTAACAGTTTTTAGTTTGAAAGAACGGTGTGATACTACCACTTCAATAGAAATATTGAACGTATTAAATTATTATATTATTTTACGAATGTATGCATTGTTTCTAAAATATTATTAACCATGCCAGTCACCACTCAACTGGAATGAATAAGCCATTTTTTCTACTAATAATGATGAAATATTATATTTTAATGATTAACAACAATTTGATAATTTCGCAGCTCAAAAAAGTTAGAAGGTTAACATAAGGATAAATAATTTTATTATATTAAATTTGTATAATAAAATTTGCCTTCTATTTTGAAGGGAAATTTTAAGAAATTACAATACATTCAAATCCAAAATATCATATTTTAAAATATTTTATTTAGATAAAATATTGTATAGAATTCATAAATTTCGATGTCCTATAAATAAAAAGTATGAATGCAACCAAATGCGAATAATTTTTTAATACCTAAATACAAATTGCAGTAAACATCAAATTACATAAGAAAATATTAGATGGTTAAAAATAAGATAAAATACCATTATTTTGTAATATACAAACTGTGAGTAGTCCATAGAGTCCACGAGTTAAATCTGTTTAGTTCACATATAATGCGAATAAAGTATAAAAGGTTCGCATTCAAAATTCTACTAAAATGCCCACTCAGTGTAAAAACGTATGCAAAATTCTACTTAAAAAAAATGCAAGAGTGCACTTGCATGGCCTACTTGTGACCCACGTGTCTTAAATGATGTAAAATCAATAACACATTACCAAAATTGACTTAATAATATATATAATTAGATTGAGTCAGCAGTGCTTTGATTAATTGAGTCGAAAATACTCAAACTAAATCAAAGAAAGAACACAGGAATAAATAAATATGAAAACAATGAAAAAAAGTTTAAAATTATCACTTTTTAAATAAATTTATATTTTTACATACAAGCGACTATATCATTCTATAAATTTTAAAATTTCTTATTCAAATAACTTGCTATAAAATATTTTAATTTTTATGTAAAAGAAAATTACTTTCTATGCGAGTTTTTTTTTTTTTTTTTTAAATATCCCATCCTCATTCGGATAACAATTTTATTTATAATTGGCATAAATCTTAATATCAATTGCCTACCAAACTGCTAGCTGTAACAAAATTTGAACTTAATCACGAGAGTAGGAGCACCAACCAAATTGTATGATTTTCTGAAAAGAAAACTATTTTCTTTATAATAATTTTTTTTAGTTCAACAACTCATTATAAGAGTTACATCAATCTCTAATTAAATATATAAAATATTCTTAATATTGTGTAGAAGATAGAAAGACAACAATAACAATGATTAAATAATAATGATTAAAGTGAATGGAAAAAGGTTTTAGAATGGATCACATCTCACGTAATTAAGCTCCCTTGCCAAAAATACAAAACTGGAGTCATTATTATCATATCATATACAACTCATACACGTAAGTTCCAATATTTTTATGGTCATAATTTATATTAAAAAATCGAACTAATGCCCTTAAATCATAAATTAGAATAGTTTGAAGTAAAAAGTATTGCTGCTATTTTTTTTTTTCATAAGAAATTAAAAATACATATGAAAAATTTACAACAACTCAGATAGATACTCGAGTGAGCTGATTCAGTTAAATCTCTCTACATGGAATAAAATTACAAAATTCAGTCTTTCACATTCTTTTTATAAAAAAGTGACACAATATTTTGATGTTAGGCTTAGTTAAATATTTTCTATTTACTTATTTACCATGTTCAATTTTTTCTAACAATTAACAAATGATGGAGTTTGATTCAATAATTTAAAATCAAATGTAATTTGATCTTTATTTTTTAAAATCATTTCAATTTTATACCTCCCATCTAATTAATGATAGTATCACTTAAAAACTGTACCGCTAATTAGCAATGATTTTTTCAGTAACATTTTTAAACTGTTACTGTTAAATAACATTACGATTTAAAGTTAATTTGGACATAAAAGAAAATATTGGATATATTCAAAAATAAAAAGCCAAATTAGGTTATTTATTAATAGTTTGATGAAATAAAATAAAATAATAAAAAATAATTAAGTTTTGATGTTAAGATATCTTTAATGCATGGATTGTAGTTAGATTTAAAATTTAAAACACGAGTCTTGTAAGAAATTTCATTATAACATTCTGTGACAGAATATAATTTAAATGTCTCATAAAAATTTAAAAAAATATTATGAAAAGTTATATTTACTTTAAAATGTAGATAAAAATTATTAAAATGGAAATTTTATAATATTTTTTGAATTAGAATAATTTAAAAAGAAATGTTAAAATTGATGTAACAGATAAATAAAAAATAAAATAATATCCTGTAATATAACTCTTGGTTATAACTTTTGTAAGAGCTATAATATAACTCTTGGTTATAACTTTTGTAAGAGCTATAATATAACTCTTGGAGTTGAAGTTATTGAAATAGAAACAAACATCTAGCTTAAAGTGCAGAAATTTAAATGGGGTGATGTGTGGAAAACATCAAATGTTCATAGTCCCAATAAAAGGGAAAAGTCGGTGTCGTCATTAAAATTACAATTAATCATATCAGTTTAGTCAAAGACTCAAGGTTCACCTTCTCAATCTCACATCAAAGTACTATTAAACCCAAATTCATCAACATTTTCTCCAAGAAATCAATTTAATGGTTCATTACTGGAGACAACTGTGTAACCAAATCTTACTGAACACATAAAAAATTTGCTAATATCAGTAAATTCTCACCAACTCAACTAATACAAGCCAGACCCTATTTCTCAACCAATCAAAAGCAAGTCCAAATCAAGTTGAACTGCATATTGCCCTGATTTGACAAAAAAAACTAAATTATAGGACATGTACCTAGCTGCATCACTCTCACAAATCAACACCCCTTAGTCTAATAGGCGTCTCAATCTACATGCAAATACACAATAAGTTTTAACAGAGTCAAGGGACAATAAATAGGCCAGTTCATCATCTCAAAGTTGAACCTTTTCTCTCCCGGTTTTCCTAAAACTCTGCTCTTTATGTCTGATTATACCTTCTAAAGTGAAACCTTTTTCCTGAAAAAGGCCGTGGCAGCATCTAACTTTTTCTTTCTTTTTCTCTCCCTCACCTTTCAAATTAATCATGTCAACAATAGAATTAATCAACTGAACATCAGTGTTTACAAGAGCTGGTTATGACCAGAAGATATACTTTACACCATAGCACAGTACTGGAATATAGATAACAGAATGAGTATGAATGAAATAATGTAATAGCATCAATTTTAAATAGATGTGTACTTCAAAAGCCAAATGTAAAGAAATATCGAGATTAAAAAAGTAGCAGATGAGAAAAATAACATGAGTGTAAAATATACAGTCCACACATCTTGAAAGTTGTACACATTAACCTGCATGTCATGACATGACACCATTCAAAGTTCAATCCAACTGCATAAGAGAATTTCAAGAGTAGAGTACAGATATCATGTATGTAGTCCTAACACTTTCCCACCACACAACATAGTGACTGTCTCCAAGGACACACATCCTTCACCTTTCTCTCTCCCCATTATTTCCATTGAAGTTTGAAGCCTCCAATTTAAGGTAAACCAAATCAATAGACATACCACAACATGGCCTCCAACATTCTCCTCCTCCATCTTCCTCCTCTAACAATTACCCTTTTCACGGTTTTTCTCCAAATCCAAACAACAACTTCTTCACCCCAAGGCCCTCTCATATTGCCTCTAATATCCCAGACACTCCCACATGGGTTTGTTTCTGTTCCAAGTCCTTCTTCACGTAAGCTCTCATTCCACCACAACGTGACCTTAACCGTTTCACTGACCGTAGGCACGCCCCCACAGACCGTTACCATGGTCCTCGACACAGGCAGCGAACTCTCGTGGCTCCACTGCAAGAAAAACCAAGACATTAACTCAATCTTCAACCCACAACTCTCTTCCTCGTACACCCCAACACCCTGCACCTCACCTATTTGCACCACCCGGACCCGGGATTTCCCCATACCCGTTTCCTGCGACCCGAAAAAGCTCTGCCACGCCACCGTCTCCTACGCTGACGCCACCTCCATAGAGGGAAACCTCGCCACGGATACGTTCTCCACATCCGGTTCGGGTCAACCCGGTATTATTTTCGGGTGTATGGACTCCGGGTTCAGCTCCAACACCAAGGAAGATTCCAAAACAACCGGGTTAATGGGCATGAACCGCGGGTCGCTCTCGTTTGTGACGCAAATGGGGTTTCCGAAATTCTCGTACTGCATCTCCGGCCACGATGCCTCCGGCGTGTTACTTTTCGGCGACGCGAAACTCACGTGGCTGGGTCCTTTGAAGTACACGCCGCTAGTGAAGATGAATACTCCATTACCCTACTTCGACCGGGTCGCATACACGGTTCGGTTGGTGGGTATTCGGGTCGGTTCAAAGCCATTGCAGGTGCCCAAGTCAATTTTCACGCCGGACCACACTGGGGCGGGGCAGACAATGGTGGATTCGGGTACCCAATTCACTTTCCTTCTCGGGTCGGTTTACACTGCTTTAAAGAACGAGTTTTTGGAACAGACGAAAGGGGTGCTGACCCTTTTGGAGGATCCAAATTTTGTGTTCGAAGGGGCAATGGATTTGTGTTTTCGGGTTAGAGGGGGTGTTGTGCCGAGGGTGCCCGCCGTGACAATGGTGTTTGAGGGGGCGGAGATGGGTGTGTCCGGGGAGAGGCTATTGTATCGAGTGGGTGATGACGTGGGAAAGGGAAAAGATGCGTACTGTTTCACATTTGGGAATTCAGATTTGTTGGGAATTGAGGCTTATGTGATTGGGCACCATCATCAGCAGAACGTGTGGATGGAGTTTGACTTGGTCAACTCAAGAGTTGGATTTGCTGACACAAGGTGTGAACTTGCGAGTCGAAGACTTGGCATGGCTCCTTAGTTTGATTAGATTTGGGTCTGGTGTGGCCTACCATTGCCAGATTAGTCTTTTGGACTGCTCATGGATATGGTGGAGAACCATTCTTAGGCTATTTTTTAATACACAACTGGTGTATCTTTTTTACATTACATAATTCTACTAGAACTGTTAATGATTAAATGTAGACAGTAGTTACTTTTTCAATGTTTAACGTAACAAATCTATATTAAGACATAATATAAATCTGTTACACTAATTGATTTACTGTGTGGTGATATCAGTTTAGAGGAATAGTTGTACTGTTTCTTAGATCCTACTATTTGTTAATGGCAGTGAGTGTTCGGTGATCTGTCATGTGACGAAGTTTTGTTGAGAGGCTTCTTGATGTTGGAGGATCTGTAGATACAGTAGAAATATAGGGTTGGTAGGGCATATAATGGTGTAACTTAACGTGACAGTTACAACTAAGTGAACAGAGTTTAATTTTAGCCGAAGCAATCGTGCTTGCAAAATTGAAATAGTAGTGCAATTTTTAGTATTTTTTTTGCTGCAGAAGTGTTTCTGTTGTGAAAAGCTTTATCAACGTGTTCGTCTCGTGTTTGATGCGTCTATACTAATCCGTTGTTCTATTTTGGTAAGAACATGTTTTGCGCGCTTTCTATTGAATGGTTTTGGCCTGTTGAGTGGTTTTAAAGTAATATACTTAGATTGTTCAACATGTTTTTTGTAGTAGTCATTAGAAGGAACACAATGATTTCCGAGGTTTACTTCTGTATTTAAAATGATTAAATATTGAAGATAGAATGAAATACAGTCAATTAGAAAGTAACCTAATAATTTTAATACCATAAGCTTTAAAAAATTTACTTATTTTGAGATATATTATTTCGGGGCGAGAAAATAATCAAACATTATGGAAATACTTGAAAAAAATAACCACTTTTAATTTAACTCGGTTAAGGTTGTTTGATAAATATTTAGTGATTTAACTGCTAAACATGGAATAATTAATTACTCTAACATCCATATTAGATCTCTAGTATAAAATTACTTTCATGCTTTTTAACATTATTCTGAGATCAAGAGAATGCTTTTGTTATAGAAATTAATAGTTGCATAATTAAATACTATAATTGTCAACGTAAATTTACATCTCATAAATCTTGATTGAAAAAAAATATATATACTTATTGATGAATGTTGCACATTATATGCAAGTTTTATAAATTTGATGGTTGATAAGGTGGGGAGAATATCCAAGACCTTTCATTTGGAGAAACAATCCTTGATGATAAAAGAAACTGTGTACATTAGAGTAGATGATAACTTTTGTTTAAGGGGAATTTGAGGAAAAAAAAAAATAATCTCCTGAAGTACAAATGATCTTAGGAATTTTTAGTGTGAGTTTAGTTTAGATTCAATTCTTCCATATTTGATTTTAATTTTCATACTGAAAGTCAAAAACAGTGAATAGTGGTTTCTCGTTTTTCAAATTTTTGTCGTCATTTTAAAAACCATAATAGATTATAATAGGTATTTAAACATCTATTTAATATTATGAAGGGAAGGATAAAAAAAATGGTGTTGGTTTAGTTGCTGACATGTGGAAGACACCAAAATAAGATGAACATATTTAGGGTGTAAAAAATTAACAGTTAAGAATTTTAAGTTTTTTTTTTTTTTGATATTTTTTTTTATGTCAAAGCCATCAAGTGTAATAAGAATAAATCATATCGATGTAGCGTAACTTGACCATTAAAATGATCAATATAAAATGATACAATTATATCAAAATGTTAAGAAAAATATTGAAGTTTTAATTTTTTTAGTTGACTTTGAACTCTTGTCAATTTTATTATTTTATAACTATAATTTTATTAAAAAATAGATAAATAAAGTGATACTACTATCAAATATGAAGGTAAATCATATAAACAATTTAATATTGAAAAAATAGATTTATATCAAAAGGAAGAATTACTAAGTAAAGTCTGTCAAATTATATGAGGTAATCAATGAAAAAGTTTATTAGAATATCAGGGTTAAAAACATAAAAGAAATTATAAATGACAAGTTCAAATATAAGTTCAAGTAATTTCATGTCACTGTAGATTATGAGACATGTTTATGACGGAAAAAAGTATCTTAAAAAAGAAGAAGTAAATGTGGTAGAATATTAATACAAGAATAAATAATACTATTTTTAAAAATGTTAATTTATTACAACTATTATTTATTTATTTTATCATGTTCTTTTATTTGTCGATTACATTACTTATTTTATCTTGTACGTATTTTATTCTTGTTTAGTTTTTATTGCTCTAATTTGTAAAATGTTGAGAATGGACGCATGTACGCGAGGATTACCGCACACCACACACATACCACAAGGCGTGACCATTGTTTAACCAAAATACGAAAAGATCTAAAAAGAAAAAGAGAAAAACTATATCACCGTTTCTCGTGATCTTCGGTAACGAATCGTATCGAATCGGAGGTGAAAGATCCAATTCCGACTCTCTCTTGTGATCGAAAGCGGATTATCGCTGTTTCCGATCACAACCCCTAATCACATTCAGCTGTCGTTCCTCGCCAATTTCGGTAACCTTCGCCCTCCCATTGTCCACGCGATTCCAATTTCAGAATTTCATTTCCTGAAATGTTTTGCCAATTTTATTGTTGTTGTTGTTATTATTATTATTATTATTAGCAGTATTATTATGATTGAGCGTTTACTATTCGATTGAATGTTATCTCGAGATTGAGCTAGGGTTTTTGTTTGGCCTTGTTGGAGGATTTGGTGTTGCTATGATTGATGCCGATAAATGACAATAGCGTAGTGAACGGTTGTGGTGGATTCTTGATCGACGTTATTTCCTTGATTTGTGCATCTCCATTGGATTGGAATCTTGAAAATTTGTAATTGTATGTAATGCTTGGAAGTGATTTGGCTCCGCGGTTCAGGTGTTTTGTGTGTTCCTGTGGAAAATGGATTTTGAGTTAGTACTGGAAGCCTAGTGACTGATTCTGTCAATTTATGTTATATTTGATTGGAGCTGGTGGATGGCGTGACATATATTAGAATGGATGAATCATGTTCTGTTAATTCTAAAACTGGCAAGTTTACCTTCGTGACATATTTGGGATAATACTTCAATTTTCACAAATGCTCCATATACTGAATAAACTGAATAACAGAAGCACATTTTAGGATCATGTTCTGTGAGTGAAAACATTTAAATTGTTCACGGATTACTTGAAAAGTCATTGTGCTTTAGCTAGTTATTTATTGTTAAGACCCAAACTTGATCCTTTATTATTCCTTTGTGGTAATGTTAATTTTATGATGGATATTTCCGATAAGTGATAATATTTTATAGCATTGGCCAATTTTAGGGATGATCGTGGATGTGGTATGTTAGATACCTTCTGTCTTTCTGTCTGCCTCTTTTGGTTTATCAGATACTTGATAAAAGTATATGATATTCATGGAAAATCTTCATTTTTCCCTCTTTTCTGTTCCTATGGAACTTTATACTTTAGCATCTATCTGTTATTGATTTCTTGTCTACTGACCATGGTTTTATTTGATATTTCAGAATATTCAAAGGTTTTAGTTGCTGGTTATTGTCCACTCTCTATTGAACCTGTGAAGTTTTAATTCAAGTTTTCAAATATATAGAGCCATGAGCTTTGTTTTTCGAGGAACAAGAGCAGATATTGAAAATGGGTTTCCAGGATTTATACCGGAGAGGCGAGCATTGGTATGTACTTGTACTCGTTATCTGCACCCGTATAAATGTTTTGATGGAGCTGACACGTCTGATGCTTTATTGTTTCTGTGTCTTCTTGTTCTATGAACAAAACATCAACTGAAAGTCTAAGACTTCATACTGATTCCAATATTTTCTTCATACTGATTCCAATATTTTATCCAGCGTGTTCATGCAGCACGTCCTAGTAATTCCAATTCACTCACTTTTCTCGTGACAGGTATTCATGTTGTTACATTATGTTTTCTTTATCACTTTCTTTTTTAATATTTTATTTTTTCCCAATATATCTTCCTTCAATGTCCCATTTATGTCTTATTGTTTATATGTTTCAGTTCTTCTGTTATTCATGATACTGAACTCTCACCAGATGTCCCCAAATTTTTTGGTAAGGTCCTGTGTATGCAAAGTAGGCATGCAAGTTTTTCAATGAAAAAATGACATTAATTTATTCATGTGGTTTATAAGGTGTTATCTCTATTTGTAGCTCTGGTTGGTGCTTGGTGTTTTCTTGATGGCAACAATGTTGAGGATGTATGCAACATGTCAACAGCTTCAAGCACAGGGCCAAGCTCATGCAGCAGCAGCCAGTGGCATTCTTGGCCACACGGAACTGAGATTGCATATGCCACCATCAATAGCACTTGCAAGTCGAGGACGTTTGCAGGGTCTCAGACTTCAGCTTGCACTTCTTGACCGGGAGTTTGATGATCTTGGTTTGAAGTTATTTTCAGTCTTTTATGATATAAATTGCTACTTTGCTACTCATAATTTTTTAGAACTTTCTGAAAATCCAGATTTCTACTCTAGTTAAGTTTTGTTTTCTATTTTTTTTCTCATGTTTCATATAGTATATTGAATACAAATTTTTCTTTCCAATCTCAGATTATGAAACTTTAAGAGCTTTGGATTCAGATAATGTTTCTACTGCTCCTTCCATGACCGATGAAGAGATAAATGCTCTTCCAGTCCACAAATATAAGGTTGCTGCTCCCCAGAGGTAATTAATCAATCAGATCTGTTGTTATGTTCTCCCTTTAAATGGATATTAATATTTTATACTAACAGCTCATGTCTGTGTGATGCGGCAAAAAATACTGCTCTCTATTTTCATGTTATTAATCAAATATCAAATACTAGGATACATTTGAGGGTAAGAGTGTAATGATAATATAAAAAAATGCCATGTTGAAACTATGATATCTTTGATTGTGAATAATATATTCTGAATGATGACATGGAAGCACTGGTTTTTTTTTACTGCCATGCTATTTGGGGTGCTTATTACTGTGTACCATATTTTATATGATATACGAAGACAACCTTAAACTATACTTTTAGTAGCTGTTGACATGTGAAAATGTCCCGTCCGGTACAATTTTGCTTGCCAGTTGTTAGTATTAACTTGAAATTCTAATTAATATGGGAATTTACACCTTCATTTAGAAATAGCGTATATGTGCAAAGTAAATAAATTTAGTATTTGATTATTTGACAAGAAGCTGCTTTTGCTTACAGTGGTGGTTCCTCAATGCAACAAGCATCATCTTCCACTTCTGCTGAGGTATTTTCTACATTTTGGCCTTATGTTTTCCTCCACCCATGTGGCCTAAACAAGTGAATTTCAAAGTTTGTCATGATAATTTCATGGATTCCTTGTGTGCATTTTCTACTTGTTTTTCTTGTAATTTTCCTATGCTATTCTTGACAGTGTGGGAAAGTGCTGTCACTGCTCATGCTGATGTATTATTCTGTGGATACCATTGTATCACTTTACATCATTATTATTTGTCTATTCATTGCAATTCTTTTGGTTGATTTAAATGACTAAAGGATCATATAAATATGCAATGTCTACATTGCAAGCGTTTGGTCTGTCTATAGAATACAGACATGTTTCACTGTAAAACATTATGGCATTTTTTGGTCGTTGTAGCCAATCTTACTTAAGGGCAAAGACATGATTATTATTGTTGTTCTACATTGTTATCTTTTCCTTTCGGTCAAATTGTAGAATTTTTGTTTTATGAGCTGCTAGTGCGTTGATCTGCATGTTTCATTCCTTTTCATTTGTCGCAGAAGAAGCAAGATAATTCAGGTGCTGTTGGGAGCATGAAAGCCTCTGACGATGAGCTCACTTGCAGTGTATGCTTGGAGCAAGTTAATGTTGGTGAAGTACTGCGTAGCTTACCTTGCTTGCATCAGGTTTGTTTCATAGCTTAGTAATCTGTAACTTTTGGTCTACTAGCTTTTCATGTTGTTTGATGATTCATTGTGTCATTTCATATCTGCTTTTGTCATCTGATTCTCTATATATAGAAGTAAAAAAGGTTAGAGTCATTTTGAACTTATGAGAAGGAAGAAAGGTTTTTCTTATATCTAAATCATCAGTAAAATGTGGTTGAAATCCTGTCAATTTCAGCTATAGTTGGCTTGGATTTGTAGGTTGTTGCTTATATTGTGAAAACTTTCGTTTATGTGGATTTCCATTGTGAATTTGATCATTAACATTATGTATCCAAGGAAGAAGCACCTGCAATACATTTTATAAAACATATGCTTTTATTATATCATGCCAGTGATAATTTTTCTTCAATTTTAAATCTGAACATTTAAAGAAGTGTAGTATGTTTTAAACATTTCTTACCTTATTTAAAGTTATATTTTAGTAGCAGTGAAGCAAAACATCTGCGATTTTAGGAAAGTAAATATCAGTACGGGCATGTTTGACGAGCATTTGTGTTATTTAGTGAGGGACATTTGTTGAATATTCTCTTAACAAAGAATTCTACATGCACTGAAATAATAGTTGATATTCTGTATTAAACTATTAATCTCGTTTAAATGATTCTGAAACCTTGTTTATGTTTTTACTTTTTGAAGTTTCACGCTAGTTGCATCGATCCTTGGCTGCGCCAACAAGGGACATGCCCTGTATGTAAATTTCGAGCTGGATCTGGGTGGAGTGACAATGGACACAATGATATCGCGGACATGGTTTGAATACATCGTCTAATTTTTACTAATGGACGTGTGATTAAAATCTACAGCTGTAACTTAGTGTCGTGATGTATCAAAATTAGTAGTTTTTGACTAGTATTGGTGTAATTACCCTGACGTGTAGGGATCAGAAGAACGACAGAATACCCTGTAACAACTATTCAACTTATATTTCTTCGGCTGCTGTGCTTAACCCAGCGCCATCAGCATAAATTTTACTTTACTGCTACCATACCTCCCTCTCTTTCACTTCCTTTTTGTGTGTCGCAGTGCTTATTTATCAATTCAACCAGGATACTGCGTTTAATTGATCATTTGAAGAAGGGAGAAACAAGGTAAATTTTTTTTTTTATTGTGACGATCTTCAGTTTAATTTCTTGTTTTTATTCATATTTCCTATTTCTCTAATATATATACCGAACAGGATCTTGTAATAAAATATAAAATATTTTTTAACTCTAATAAAATATTTATTAGATTTCTATTTTCTTTTTATCTCACAATAAATTTATGTATATAAATTAATGAAATATAAAGTGATAGCGGGAGCCAAGGGCTATTTTTTGATTAATAATAGTCAGAGTTTTTTAGGTTAATGTTGACAAAATTTAATTAAAAATAACCTTAGCAACTAATGAAAAATTCTTGCTGACATCAGTTAATTTTTTTTTTACAATTTTTAATTGAAAAGTAACAACTGTGAAGCGTTACTGACTTATATTTTAAATTATTAAATATTATTCAATATTAAAATAAATTTTGTATTTAGTTATAGTTTCAATAATTTATTTAAATAAAAAACAATAAATTGGAATTATTTTATTCAAATGAAATACTTTATAAAATAAATCAATTTGAAATGAAAAAAAAAATCAAATTTAGTAGATTTGAATTCTAAGGAAATTATAAATATTCTTATCCAAACACATGATGAATATTTTTAAAATTTTGTTGCATAAATTTTGCCCCTTACAAAAAAGACTATTTTAAAATGAATTTAACACTCTTCTAGAAAAACTAATTAAAAAAAAAGGATAACACTCTTTTAGAAAGACCATTTCGTAACATCTCATAATGAGATTTATCGTTATGAAATAAGATTTTGGAAATCTTTTAGAATTCATTTTGAAATAGATTTTCAAGAAAAGGTGTTAAATTCCTTTCAGAATGGTCTATGCATGTCGCAAGTGCCTACAAAAGTTCGAAAGAACATTGAAAAAAGCTTTTCAGAAATATCCTTCCGGCTTTAATTTTTTACTGGAAACTCATTTTAGAATAATATTTTCAAAAGGATAATAAATTATTTTCAAAATAACCTTTCGGGAAAAGATAATATGGCATTTATCATTACGGGATGATAATTCTACGATGGAGTAAAATTGATTTGAAATGATCTTTTCGTAAGAGTGTTAAATTTGTAATAAAATTATCTTTCCCAAAGATTTTTTTTTTTTTTTGTATAGGTCGCATAAGTTTAAAAAATGCTCAAGGACAACATAATCATTTCATATTTTTGAGTGGGTGCAGGGGTAAATTTTACAGGAAATAGCCTTAGTACAATGTTATACCAAACACTCTGTCCACTCAAATGATACCGTCATTAGCCTCATTTGCTAAACTAATAAATCAAACTTGAAATTAGCTTCAATATTTTCTTAATAGAATAATTTTTATTTTGAACAGAATGCCAAAATGGTATAGATTAACAAATACAAACTCAAACTAGTATTTATATTAAAAAAAAACATAACCCGTGCACCCCTGTTGCTAATATTTACCCGGAGGGAAAAGAGGTTTCAATTAAGTGTTTTCACTGAAGCAGGTGTCCATATATTATTTTATTAAAAATATCTTTTGCTACTATTTCCAATTATTTTAAAGTTAAGAACTGATAGGCCAAGTAGTTGTTCCACGAGCATGTTCTCATTTGACCAAGACATTGGTTGGGTGTGCAGAAAATTCTTTGCCAAAATTCTCTTTAAAAACATATGCAAAATATATTTTAAAAATAATCAAACCAAAGGCGCAGATACAAGATAACACACAAGCCACAACGTATCACATTACAGAAAAAATAAAGGTAGAGAACTCTGAGAATTAAGTGTTAAGTATCTGCTCAAGAACTTCTAGTGTTGCTAAATATCTATCTATAGAAAATAAAATGCTAAGAACGCAACTACTCTTAGGAACACACTTCTTTTTATTGGTTAAAATTATTTAAAAAAAAAAAGTGTAGTTTCCACATCTTGTTATTCATGGTTTTATAGTTTTCAATAATTTTTAACTCACTAACACTTCTTAATATCTATATATTTTAAGTTCACCTCACTGCCCAACTTAGCTACGTCTCTACCTTAAACCACCCTTCAACCATGGCTGTAGCCTGTATTCAGAAGGAATGAAATAGGGTGTCTATATAATCAGACAAAAACCTGGGAAAATGTTGCTAGCTGCTGATTAGGTAGCATCTTACCAAACATCGTATTTATGGTATCTGGATGGACAAATCCAATCATTTATACATCGTTTATGATGGGCCAAAGGGGAAGTCAGATGCTGAATAGTAGATAATCCATAACTATTTGATTTGAGTGTCACCAAAATATATCAAAGTTGTGTAGATGTTTATGAGACCTTACTTTGCTTTACCTTTACCCTTTCCTTGACCTTTTTTCGCTTCTAACTTGGCTTGCACACGTGCAGCAGCAGCTGCTTTTTGTTCTTCTCTCTTCTTCTTCTCTTCCTCTTTGACAGCAGCAGCTAGCTCTCTCTGCTTCTTCAGCTCTCTATTTTTTTTTCATCACAAGATATCATATTGTTGGTAATTTCTAGAGAAAGGAGACATCCAAAAGAAGCAGATGTATTTGGTAAAATGTTAAAAAAAGTTACTTACTCAAGCCTGGCCCTCTCCTCTGAAACACTTCCCAAACTTGAGCCCTTTCTTGGCCGACAGGCAACTAACTCAACTTCAAAAACAAGTGTTGCACTGCAAGGAAATTGAAAAATTATAAATTTGAAGTTACTGGTAATGCATGTTCTTGTGACTAAAGTGAGAGTGGATTAGTAGAATGGGGAGCAAAGCAAAGCTTCAAGGAATTACAGCATGATTTCATCTAATAATTGTATAAAGGTAATTTGGTGCTAAAGAACTCTCAGCTTTCTCATTTTTCTAAGGTACATCTTTCATTTTTAAACTTTTTTGTTTAACAATTATTATGTTTCCTAACAATAATTGTGGCATGAGAATAGTACTCTGGAGGAATATCTGGTGGAGATCCCGCACTGCCATATGCATATTCGGGCTTGCAAATTATTTTTGCAACTTCTCCGACCTAGCAAGATTAGCAGACAAATATAAGATAAAACCATTATCTAAATACAGTTTCATCAAAAGTATGCTTTATTAGACCTTCATGGTTTTGACTGCAATCTCCCAAGCCTTGATAACACTGCCCTTTCCAAGCTCAAAAGAGAAGATGGTGTTATCTTCATGTGTTGTGTCAAAAACTTCACCAGTATCAGCAAGTGTGCCTTCATAATGAACTTGATCACACAAACAACATTGAGTGTGAGAACCAGTAAAATCAAGCATTTCATGCCATAAACTTTGAACACATCTAATTTAGAGCATCAAAACTTATAGTTAGTTTAGATAAACTTCTCATAGGCCAAAAAACTAGAACGAAACAAGGTGAAAAATGAATCATGCTTCGTGCACAATTAAAATTAACTTGGGCACATAACCTTTTTAAAAAACACACTCCTTTATATTCTTCAATATCCACAAGTACATATCAACTTGTAAGTTGTTTTGTACGTTAGAAATAAAACATGTCCAACTGATAATTAAGAATATTCTCCATAATTAAGTTTTCTTATATTATACTTTGAATGATTAATAAATAAAGAACTACGTGTGTGATTATACAAACAATTCACAACAGAGAAACTTTTATGGTATCAAAGCTAGGTTTTTCTTTATATCTTTTTTTTTTCCCCTTCCTTTTAGGATTTGCAGTCACTGTTCACATGAACCATTGTAACCCTCCACAAAAGTCACCGTCTCCCTACAACCACCACTGTGCAAGAATTGTTGCCTAACAGCATCAACCAAACCCACCCTCTTCCTCAACCTTCTCTAAACTCTGTCTTATTTATCTCAGGATGTCCATTCAATCTAATCTATACTAGTAAACTTTCTCGCACTCTTGATAATTCTATCTAGTTTGTTAATAATTTTGTTCTTTGACTGGATTGACATAGTGAACAGAGAAGATTGGAGTAGGACATGAGTATGGAGGATTATCTTATCTTAGCCCTCTAGTGGCCTATGTCTCTTCTACTACTCCAACTCTCGTAAATTAACGCCTTGGGCACTGAGTCTAGAAAAATTGTGTCTGCTTGTTCTTAGTTTTTTAACCATTAAGTCTTTTCAATGTGAATCGTGTTAACTAAGTAAAACATACCCATACTACTTATGGTCTAGTGTCAATAAGCGTGCTGTGTCGCCTTGACTTTGATATCTGAGGTCTTAGTCACGTCTGGTTCAAATTAGGATATTTTTATTTTGTAACTTTTATATACCATTTCTTTCCTTGTACTTCAGTTTTTCCAATGAGGAATTGTTTATATTTTTCTCCATTTTTCAAAAGTTATGATAAAATTGAAACTCAATTTGGCTGTAAAATTAAAATTTTATGAATTGATAATGCAAGAGAATATTTGTCTTCCTAATGTCAATCTTTTCTAAACTACCTGGGGATTCTTCATTAAACATCATGTGCTCACAACCACATTGGTGTTGCTGAGCGCAAAAACCATGATGGAAACAACTTACTCGCGTCTTCTGCACTTTAATGTTCCTCTATGCTTTTGAATTTTTATCTAGATTATGGTGACACTTTTTTTCTAGTGGCCAAAATCACCTTTGTCTGCCTTTTCCTTGCCATGGCCGCCATTCACCATTGACCTTTTCACCAATTGAACATCAAAAATGTCTTTTTGCATGGTGAATTGTAAGAAGTGTACATGGATCATCCACCCAGTTTTACAGTCTCCAGTGACTCATTAGTAGGCTTTGTCGCTCACTCTAAGACTTGAAGAAATCTTTTTCATGCTTGGTTCAAACGTTTCAACTCGGTTTTGCTTGAGTTTGCTATGAGTCTTGTGAAGCTGATCACTAGGGTTTTTCACTTTATTCTTTGTCTGGCATATGCAACTATCTTGTTGTATATGTTGATGATATTGTCATCATTGGAATGACTCCAACGACATTCTCCGACTCAAATCTCACCTTCACAGTTAGTTTTAGACCAAGGACTTGAGTCCACTTAGGTACTTTCTTGGCATTGTAGTTGCACAATCCTCGTCTGACAATTGTCATTTCCTAGCAAAAGTATGGCTCAGCATTTTGATTGAGACTGGTATGATTGATTGTCACCTCAGTGGTAGTCCTATGGATCCTAATTTGAAGCTTTTTTTGGGTCAAGTAAGCCATTGGAAGACCTAGAAGATATCGTCTAGTAGGCAAACTTAATCACTCGTTGTCACTAGACCAAACATCACATCAGTCAATGTGGTTAGCCAATTCCTAGAGGCCCCATGCGATAATCATTGGAAGTTGTGATACACATTCTTCAATACATCAAGAATGCACCAGGCAGTGGTTTAATATATGCAAATAAAGGCAATTCCAAAAATTATTTGTTATTATGATGCTGATTTGACAGGTTCACCATCAGATAGAAGGTTCACTTCTAGATATTGTAAAAATTGCTAGATCTAGTGTTGAAGTTGAGTCTTGTGCTATGGCATCAACTACATGTGAGATTACACAGCTTTAGCAAATTCTCCATCAGTTAAAATTTGGAGATACACAGGATACTCGACAAATATGTGACAGTGAAGCGGCCATTCACATCCCATGAGCAGGCTAAACATAGTGACTACAAGCTCACTAAATTCCTAAAGAACTCTCATATTGAACACATTTGTAACAAGCTAAACTCATATGACATGTATGGTCCAGCTTGAGGGGAATGTAAAATTTGATATAGTAATTAGGGAAATATGTACAAGTACAACTAATAATTAGAGATATTCTACATAGTTAGTCATTTTAAGGTTTCCCTATATTATACTTTGAATGATTATAAATAAAGGGTTTACAAGTGTGATTATACACATAACAAAGAAACACTTTATATCTAAATGGAAAATTTACCATAAGCTAGAGACTAATCCAAATTAGGCCTTAATATCTAAACTGTTCCTTGTAAGTATCCTAATACCCTGCAATTCCAACCCACTGTATAATAGTCCAACATGATCTTTCCATAATACTCTCAAATAGATGGACCTTGACACAAAGATACTCGTGAAGATAATTACATTTTCACACATAAGGGGAAATTTTAACATCCAAGTAAATTGTAGCAAGTGTATGTGTTCCCATGTATTTTAGACTTGAAATCATGCACGAAGACAATATGAGAAGCTTTTGAAATAGCATTATATGATTGGTTAATGCATAAGAGACAAGAGATGTTCACTTTTATTCTAATAAGAAGGTTTATATATAATTAATAATTGGAATGACTTCTACAGCACCTCAAAAAGCCAAGAGTAACTTTACTGGATAAAAATTACAAACTTATCAGTGACTGTGTAGCCAAACTCTAAAGGTGTTGAGTATATTGCATCTTGCTTTGAGACTACCATGTACTGTAGTCCACTACTAGACAAGTTCCAAAATATTCTCCATGCTAGTACAAACATACCATCAACAAGAGGAAAATTTTCTGTTGGACCAACAGCATCAGCTTTGCTTTTTCTCAAAATGGTCTTTATGACTCCTCCATCACCGGTCAAATCAATTGCATCACCCATTGTTTGCACTCTGTTAATAAGACAGAAAAGCTAAGAAACATAAACATATGGATAAATGGAGCAATGTCATGCACCTCACAAGGTTGTATTAAATCAAGCCATCAAACTTCTCGGAACAAATGGAATTAAATCCAAACAACATAATCAGAAAACACAAGCATGACCAAAAAATTTAAATTTAATGACCGAAGTCACCAAGATTTTGATCAGTTAGCAGTCATTTTTCTACATTAAGAAGAACTAAACTAGTGGTGGTCCCTCAATCTTTGAAAATGTAACAGTCATTACAATTACAAGAATTTCTATATGTCTAAATGTTATTGGAAGGAAAGTCAATCGATTTCATAACTACCCAAAAGAACATGCATAAAAAAATTGATCATAATATCTTTTTGCCTCATGTGAAATTGTGAAAACTAAATAGTGGCGCTCAGATGAACCATTCTAGATCCAAAGCTCAAGGACAGTACTCAATTACTATCTTCAGTTGCCTGAATGTCATTGCCATTGCAGTATAGATGTTAAAATACCAAGTTTATGATGCATTGCTGTAACTATTTTGGTATGGAGATTAGGAAAATTGGGGGGAAATGTTGGAAAAGGGGTCAAAATTTCCTTATACCCTCCCTTGTAAGATAAAGAGCCTATAATAATAATATGAAATGAAAATTGAAACCATAAAACACAGTAATCGCTAAACATCAGTCAAAAATAAAATACAATCAACAACATTACCATGATAAATTAAACCAAATCACGAAATTTAGATTCCATTTCATTTTTCAGTAATCTATTCCCAACACAATACCATTAAAAAAAACAACAGTCCAATTCTCCATAAAACAACAAAGATAACAAAAATTCAAGTTCTCCATTTTAAGAACCTTCAAATCTGTAAACTTTTGCCTAGTTTTTCACAAGACCCATTATGCGTACACTTAAAAAGATTGAATCTTTCCAAAAACCCTCACAAAGTAATTCGGAAGCAAAGAAATAATGAAACGAAATGAATTGAAAGGCAACTACTAACCCTTGTTTTTTAGGTGAACGGAAGAAGGAAGCTAGTGAACGGTGTAATTGATGAAAGCGCCGAGTTTGGAGTGGCCATGCGTTTGAAGAAACTCTTCTCCTTCAGTGGTTTTAAGAATAAATGCTACAGCACAATCATGCCCACACGCAAACAGAGCGCGTGGTTTACACTGTTTGTCAAATTGCCTTGCACGTGTCTCACACCTGCAAGATAGGGAATGGAGAGTTAAAATGTTAAAATTAAGTGCAGTTGTAGTAAATGAACATATTTTCATCTCACAAATAACTATGAATATACCCACATATTCTTGTTTACAAAATTGAGCTACATGTTGCTTTTTATATACAATTAATGGATTTTTATGCCTCCATTAGTTTTTAAGCCTTTTTTTATCAGATTAAATTAATTTAGTTTTGAATTTATTGCAATTGATTTTTTAAAAATAAATTGTAATGTTTATGTTTTAATATTTTTTATGTGATTGACACTCATTTAGAACTGTATTGTGATCTAAATGTTATAGGGATATAATTGGTTGCATGTTATGTATTCATTTCCTTCTTTTAATACTTCTAATCAATCTTATTCTCATATAACTTAAAGAATTAGGATTGAACAGAGATTGGATATGAGATGCATTGTAAGAAAGGGTTTTGAAGGGAAATATGATTAAGAAGGAGAGCTAGGCTACATTACTTAAACACTTCAGTAACTTGTGTGATCCTGGACTCCTAAATAGAGGCATTTGTTGGATTTGTGTTTGAGTATTCTTTATTAGGTTTCTATTAGACACAACTTAATTAGTTTTGTTAATTAACATGATGGTTAGCTAGTTGAATCACTTATCGTATTTGTTACACTAGTTAGTAGTGTGAATAGAAGTTTTAAGATAATATTTTTGTCAAGATTGAGATTTATTCTGAATGAAAGATAATGAGAGAGAGGTTGGTATTAAAACACTAATTGTAAATTTTATTTGGATTCTAGTGGAAAGGAAAAAAAATGAATAAAAATAAGGTAGAGATTTAAGTTGTTTGGATCGTAGAAAAAAAAAATCAAAGATAGAAGAATGTTTGTAATTGGTTCAATTGATATAATAACTTTTTATATTAATATATTAAAAAGTAAAATAATTTTTTAAAAAAATTTAAGTAAATAATCGATTCGATACCATAAATATCGATATATTTAAGGTTATTAAGTATTTTCGTTTTTAAGCACAAATACAAACATAATCAGGCTATGTATATAATAGTACTTATGAGTTGGAATATCAGCAAAACTTTACATTCTTATAAAATAATATCGTTTTTTTTAGAAATCTTTTTATCTTACCAATGTTTAGGGGTTGTATTATTATTCTCCTTCCTATTTATATTTTGAGGGCTATAATCGTTTTATCTTTTGTTATTAGGAAATTGCTTCGGTTAATTTAATTTTCATCAATTCTCTAAGTATGCTCATCATTTTTAATTAAATAAGAATACAAAAAAATCTTCTCAATTGTCTCTTTATTATTGAATCAACCAATTGGCTGCGCTCCTAACCTATATTAAAATTCACTTATTTTATGAAAATAAAAAAATGTTATATCAAATTTTAAAATTTTAAAAAACAAAATAAATTAGAAAAATTTAATTTTTTATATAGTCTAGAAATATAATTATTAAATGGTGAGAGAATATTTTTATTATTGTTAAAACAGCTATAAAATTCAACCTAGAGGAAAGGAATACAGGATCAAGTTTGAAGGCAAATGTCAAGCATTCCAAATAAGAGAAAAAGGTCCGCTAGCAAAAGGTTTAGAGTTTAGTGAATATCAATATTTTGATTTGTGTGCACTTGTGATATACACTAAATGAAGGACATTAAGTATGGTGTGAAAATCTATGTCAATTTGGGCAGTTCTTTCATGGAAATGGAGTTAGAAGCAATATACAACAAATATGTTGTGTTAGGGAAGAATAATAAATGTTTTAGTAGAAAGATTGACTTTTGGAAGATTTTAGAGAAAGATTGAGCCACACAGGGTGTTATTAATTTATATGAAAGATTGACATTTGGAAGACTTTCCTAATTTTGTTTGAATGATATTATTGATTAAAATAATTGAATACATGATTTATTTTATTTTATTTACATATAATATTGGTATTGCTCCTATTTGATAAATCTATTATTTCAATAAAATTTATATCCACTCGATGACTGAAAGTATAACTGTGCATGTTTAAAAAAAATAGAGTATGTTTCATAATTCAGTATTAATATGGTCCTGTATAATATTTTGTGTCTTTTATTTTTCATGGGACATATTCTATTATATGTGCATGTTTTATTTTGAGTATTTAGATAGACCATAATTAATGAAAAATATTCCTAAATTTATGCTGTGTTTCATTAAAGAGTATGTGCATAGTTTTAGGATTGCTTTTTGGTCAGCGGTCACGAGACTGCATTAATGATTCCCCAGAATTTCACTTTCTTTCTTTATAAAAATTATCAATATGTTCCTTAATAGTTCACGGTTTATTTTCAAATATAAATATGGAAATGTAATTGTTTTTATCTACAATAACTCTTTAGTTTTCCTTTTTTTTCTATTTATTTTATATATATATATATAACATTCGCAACTATATTATCTCAATAAATGGAAAACTCAATTTTTTATATCAATTATAAAATCATATGTATTTCACAAAAGTATGTATAACTTTTTTTCGCGTGATATATATTAATTCAATTTAAACAGGTGTCACTGTAACCAAATTAAATAAAATATCTATCTTCTATAAATTATATTAGCAATTAACAAACAAATATAACTTTTTATTAGTTAATATTAAAATTGAATTTTAAGTCTAACTCAATATTATAAATCTGGCTTATAAGATGAGGTTTGCACTCACTTATACATAAGGATGGACCGATAGCGATCTAATAAGCCCAATAGCCTTTTTATGATAGATTCTGATAAGAAATGGATTTTAAATCTAAATCAACCTTACAAAACCGGCTAATGGCTTGTAAAGTGAGGTTTGCACCCACTTATAAACTATTGAAAGACCTCATCTCTAGTCGATGTGGGATCTCCAACACACTCCCCTCACGTCGAGACTCCTCAACTCGAGTGTGAAATTATATGTAAGGGTGGTCCGATAATAGCCCAATAGCATCTGGCCCGATAGACCCAACAATAATATTATGATAGACTCTGATACTTATCAAGAAGTAGATTTTAAGCCTAACTCAACTTTATAAAATTGGCTTATAAAGTGAGGATTGCACCCACTTATAAACTATTAAAATATCTCATCTCTAGTCTATTTAAAATCTCAAACAGTTAAAATCATAACTGTAATAACATATATCTTACATAAATTGAAGTTAGTTTTAGATTAACTTGAAAAATGTGAATTGAAAATATGATTGTTATCGACTTTTCTTCTTATTTTTAATTGAGTTTTGAATATAGATTTGAGAACCTATTTACTAAAGTTAAGATTAACTATAAAAAATATATATTAAGGTAATTAATATAATTTATTATAATAAGAAAAGGTTAATATTTTTATAAGTTTTAATAAAAATTCTAAACTTATTACCATCTTTATAAATATAAAGATCCATTATACATATAAGATTACTTTCTCTTAACATTTGTTTAAGTCGTAACTAACTTTATCATCATAGCATTTTTACGTATGTCGTTTATTTAAGTATGTCGAAAAAATAATTTGAGGATCTAAATTAAGTGTCACCATATAAGTTTTCAATTTTACTTGTTTATTTCATTAGGAAGATAGTGAAATAGAAAGTTCATTTCAAAAATATATAGTTTGGTTTCTTTCCTTTCTTGTAAACAAAAACTAATTTAAAACTCTGAAGCGGTGAATATCATACACATAGAAAAATAATAAAAATACTAATTTAAGTAGATAATTGTAAAACATGTTAAACATGTCTATTTTTGTAAAAATAGTTAAATAATTACGTAGATGTTATTTAAGGTCGTCGAAAAAGTATAAAGAAATAGAAGATAATAAAAGAAAACAATACTTAGAAGAGAGATAAAAGAAAAACAAATTCATGACATACTATATTTATGTGGTATTCGAGAAGAGAAGAAACACCAACATTGTTTCAATAATATTTTAGTGAAATTAAAAAGAATATATCAAAATTATTTTAGATAAAAAATAAAAAGGATATTATTTTTTCTCAGAAAAATACATAGAAAAACACAATTATAAGTAATGCATTTTATATCAATTATAGTTACAATTATTTGTTAACGTGTAACATGTATTTGGTTAGTTGACTATAATAGAATAGATAAAATCTTACCTTTCTAATAGTCTTAGTTAAAAACTTACAAACTTAAGAATTCATAAAATTAGAGCAAAAATCACCGTGACATTTTTAGAAGAAAAATAAAAATGTTATTTGCATGATAATCATTCACTAATAATTTTCAAGTTTTGATTCAGTACTTGATATAAAATGAAAATATGTTTTTCATACCTATCTTGATGTTTTTTTATCAAGTTCTTCTCGAGTTTATAAATTTATAACCCCCAAAATAACTTTTTTTAGTCAAATCTTTTTCTTTATAAGGTTTATACTTTTGTATGATATATTGTAGAATAACTTAATGACATTTTTTACTTGGTTTTGTTCAATAGGTTAAAAAGAATTTGTTTATAGAAAGTCAGTTTAAAGCTATTTTTGACAAGAAAAAATGAAACAATTCAATTTATCATCACCATTCCATCTATGAGACAAACTCAATAAATATGTTTATTAAGATTAAATACAAGTTTATGTTTTTAATAATTTTTTTTTTATCATTTGCTTGCAAATGAGCTTGAAAAATAATTGATTGACCCAACGTTATTCTTATAACATTTATATGTATTGACCACTGATTTTCATTATTTTTCGTACATACTAAAAATAATTTAATTGTCAAAGTATTTTTTACAAGTATCTTACATTTTCAACCAAATAGAAAAAGATGTATAACTTAAAATTTTCATTAATTCTCTAAAAACACGAGAAATTATTTTTAGTCGCCTTGTCACTTTTATATTAACAGTTACTCTTTTATTCCAATATACTTACTAAAGTTTCGATAAAAGTATTATGTTAGAATTAATAATTTTGATTTAATATGTGAAACTTGTGTGGAGATATTTACAAAAGTTTTAAGATCGGATTATTTGATGCATGTAAATAAAATACTCTATATACAATTAGAAATATTAAATAATGATTAAATTTTTAAATTTATAAGATAACCTCATTGAAACCTAAAAATATTTAAAAAAAAGAGATAAAATGTTTTTTAATTATATTTATTTGATCACTACAACAAAAGTTGTTGTGCTGAGTCGTAGTTACCATTATTCTCACATTTTCACGAGAAACTGAGGGTTGGAACAATTAGATAAAACAAGAGAAAAACAACGAAAGATGTGATGCAAGTCGCACAACGTTGGTGGTTGTCGAGCGATTTATAGGATGTGACAGTGAGTTTAAAAGAAACACGTGAGGATATTTGACTGCAAATAAATCTAATTGTAAATCCAAGTTTTTTAACTGACATGACCACAGAATGTTCAGCTGAGTATTGGACATCGGCGTCAGTAATTAATCTTTGCTGCGATGCTATAATGAAAAATCAGACATCGAAGAAAAGGAAAAAAATATTTAAAGAATGAGTAAAAATATAAGTATTTTCTCTTACTAAAATAAAAGAAAAATATTTTTATTATCTATTATTATTATATTCACAAAATAATGATCAATTATATTACCTTCGTAATTAATTATAGATGTTTTTCAAGTAATATATGATGAAAAGGTAAAAATAATATATTACGTTGTATTATTTTAATTTTTTACTTATTTTATTTTATATCTGTGTATAGAGTGACTTACACATTTTCTCCAACTTTTTATTTCCTTCTGTGGGAAATCGATAACATCCTTCTTTTTTGTCCTCTTCCCCTTTTTACACCTCCACTTTGATGCAATGCAAGCCACACCTAAATGATATTTATTTTGACTAGTTATAATTAGAAAAAAAAAAGTGTGAATAAAGATAAATATACTATTTTTGTTTCGTGATAATAATAAATGTTTCACTTCTTAAAATAATTTTCGTTTTAGTAAATATATTGTTATTTTAATTGTTACAAATACATAAGTAAGCTATTTTAGTTAGAAATAAAATTATTAATATTCATGGAAAATAAAAATATTAATCAATTTATTTTTAAAAAACTAAAACTGTAATAAATTTTGGAGAAAATCGATAGACATCATCAAAATAATAAGTTTGAATTTCACTATTCATATACAAACTTGTTGATAAATAATCCACCAATTTTCTCGCAAATGTTTTTGATTCATGTTCTAAATCCAGTAATTTTTTTGAACTCGATCCATCTATAATTTATTAATGCAATAAAATAATTACAAAAAAGAATTGCAGTAAACAAATTATGAAATTAGATGGACAAATTTGAAAGGAAATTTTTCCTTCTAATGCTTTATATTTTCAGGTTAATAGCTTACGAACAACAATGTTAAATATCTAATAACAAATCATGTTATTTTTTTTTATCTTATTAGTGTAGAATATGTGACTTTGTAGCCGATGAATCGGGTAACTTAGTTGGATTGGTTAAAAAACTTCATTGGTTATTTTCACTAAGATCTCTTGATTTAATTATTAAGTTTTCTTTTCATATTTATCTTGTAATTATTAAATTTTTGAACAAATATTTTATCGTATAAGTTAAATATAAATTAATCGTTTATTAATTATACCTTTATTTGTGTCTACATTTTCATGGATTTCATGTTAGTATTAGATATAATTAAAATTAGTTGGCATGTTAGTATTAGATATAATTAAAATTAATTGGCATATTAGTAGTAATATTATGATTGGAGGAAGAAAGGTGAAAAAAGAAAAGGACAGAGAGTGGGTGAGAACAGGAAGCAGTTGATGTGTCAGTGTGCGTGCGCGGTGTCTGAGTGTCTCTGCTTCGCACTCACATCATACTCTTTCTTTCTTCTCTTTCCCAACGCTTCAATCCCAAAGCAACAAGTGTCATCTCTTTCGTGATGTGACCGTTGACCATGTCCTTGGGCCCGGCCCACCCACTAACTAGTCCTTTCCTTTACCCACGGGTTTTTCTTGCCTCAGCTTCTCAAACACCCTTTTTACACATGCTTTGCTTTTGGTCCCACCTTTTCTTGGATTTTACCCATCTGAGCCCACACCCCACCCATCAGGGCCACTCCCCCTTTCCTTTGGGCTTTTTCCTTCACTTTTCTTCCTTCCCTTTTCCTCCTTCCCTTCCAAAACCTATTACTTTTTATATTCAATCATTTCTATTGTATCTGCATTTACTTCATGGAATGCAATTTTACTTTAAGTAGAATTATCACCAACCATGAAATTTCTCTTTGAAATATACCATCGTCTCTTTCGATCACTTGATACTCTAAGAAAAATATTAAATGCAATTAAATGTATTCGAGGTTCTAAGAGTATAAGAAAAATATTTGGAACTAAAAGACGTTTCAAGAGGATTTACATTATTGATGTGACAATCGTTGCAAAACAATGACAAGAAGAGTGTTTCTTTGTTTACAAATATCTCCATGATATAAGACATTGTGTTTATACTATTCAAATGACTAAATTTTCACCTTTGTAAATTAAAGAAATTACAATGATATTGAAGGTTCATAGAATAAAATGATATACAATAAAAAATTATTAATGAGAAAATATTTTTGGATCAAATTTCATCAATTCACGTGTACATATTATTATTTCTCAATAATACACATAACTATTTCTTTTCTCTATTTATTTAAAATTGATTATCAACCATCTATTCATTTATAAGTTATCTTTAAAAAATTATAATTACTCTATTCTAAATTAAAATTTAAGATTTTTTTAATTGATTTTTAGAAATATTTATTAAATTGATTATTGGATGACTTAAATTCGATCTAATTCACCTTAATTAGATTGGATTGGTATTAGTACGATGACCTACAATCTAATTAAAGACCCACTCTTATTTATACATATGTTATTATGAATGATTATGTTATGTTCTTTTCATGTATTGAATTTAAACTAGTCTGAACAAACTTAATATGATATGATTTATTGACATGCTTGAAGCCTTTAATTAATTTTTCTAAAAATTGTGTTATTTTTTTAATTAGATTGATATTTAAAAATTATAATTTTTAATAAACAAAATAGTATTCTTCAAAATCTTGATCAAATTAACTCAATTCAATCTAATATGTTTAAGGGTAGGTTGAGTTGAATTGAGTTTAATATAAAAAATTGCACAAACCCGATCCAACTAGATATTTTTTTAGTGAATTAGGTAATGAGTTTGCTCAAATTCTATCCTATCCAATTTAATCAACGAATACTCCTATTGTTATTTAAAACATAAAATGTAGTCATAATTTTCAAAAAATAATAAATGGATCAATAATATAGATTAATAAAAGTCACACACATAAACATACATACATTTCAAAAAGAATATATAAAAAAGTTTAATTTGATTACATTTGATTCTAACTAATACATAAATGTTTAGATATCTATGAAAGAATAATTAATCACATCAAAGATAAAAAGAAAGATGAAGAAAATCTTCTATACTTGCTTTCCAACCTACAAAGTATAACATAATTGAAAAAAAAAACAATAAAAAACTGGAAACAAGTTGTTGATATTTTTATACTCTTAATTTAGATTATTTTTGTGGAAAGATTCTTCGAGTGATGAATCGATGTTTCACTTATCCTTGAATTCTTTCAAGTTGGTGTGTTCTTGTTCATTCCTTACCTTTCTTCATATTTATTTTCATTTTATCTTTTTTTTTATTTGTTGTTACTTGGTTGAGACTTTATCAAAGATATTGATTCAATTTTTAGTTCAAATCCTTCATAAGAGTTAGATAAATCTATTTAGTTATAGGAGGAACCATTTCACAAATTTTGTATGTTATACAAGAATAACATTGGAATTGTTAATTCTCAACACTCATTTCTTATTTTATCATCTTGGGGCTAATGATATTACAATAGAAGGTTCGTCAATTATTATAGTTGTTTCTTTAGGGTTTTTAAATATCATTGATCCTCATCTAACATCTTAAATCATCTTAGAATTTTTAAAGAAATTTTTGGGTCTTTACTAATAAACATATTTTCTTAGTGTTCTCTAAGTTGATTGATTCATATCAATGACAATGAAATATATTAGAATTAAACCATTGTATGCTAAATAAAAAGGTATTGGAAGAAAAATCTTGTTGTAAAATCTGAAGTATTTTTGTTATTGTCTCTCTTTTTTCTTCATCTCTAAATCAAATAACAATTTATTAATAAGTTTGGATTTATAAAGTTAACAAAGGTTAATCACAAAATTAAAACAAAATATAAAAAAAAAAGAAATAAGATAAGTAGAACTATAATAAGATTTTTTTTTATATATTATTTTAATTTTCCATTAAGAACACTAACTTGATCAAACAATTATAAACAAGTATCATTACATCAACACAAGGAATTGAAAATATAAGATATTATGTTTAGTTTATTCAAATTGTTCAATATTCATAATAATAAATATAAGCATTATCCAATGTTTATAAAATCAATATATATATATATATATATATATATATATATATATATATATATATATATATATATATATATATATTATAATGCAGTTATATAAAACAAATACAGTAAAAAGAATTTCGATTTGAGAATATATATAGGATCAAACTTCACCAAAAATACTTCTATTAATACACATGATTATTTTTATCTTTTGGTATTTGAAATTTATTAATATCACTTATCATTAATTCCTTGATGATTAGATTATGAGTTTCTTTAATAATCATTGGTTTCTCCATGATCACTAAGGAAAACCAACATTAAATATAAATATATATATATATATATATATATATATATATATATATATATATATATATATATTATAATAGTCAATGAGTCCAACTTTATTCTTAAAAGTTTGATATTTATCTATTTCAAATCAAAATTTAATATCAATTTTCAACCTATCTTTAAAATATATAATCAAGTTATGGCTTTCCAAACATAATAATCATTAATATCATAAATGAAACATATAAAATATAATAATCTAATAAATGAAACATGCCTCTACTACAATATTCAGTACCTTTCTTGTTTGAATGTGTCTACTTATAAGATTTTTAATCTTTTATCTCTTGAATTATACAAACAAGAGATTGTTTAGAATAATGCAAACTAAACAAGAATTTTAATTAGAGAACAAATTAAATTATCAACATGCGTTCAAAAAAACATTTCATTAACCATCCATTTAAGAAGAGAAAAAGAGAAAGAACATAAAACACCAACAAGGATAAACCTATTTATGAAAATTAAGTTATAATCACTTCAACTCAATCCGCTCTTTAGATACTTCACAAAATCTCAAACTGACAAGTACTTTGGTGGTTATAAACATGTTTAGAGTTAGAAAGAACATAAGGAAAATATGTCTCTAAAACTGAAGATCTTACACTGTGTTTAAATCCACTGATTTATTCTAGAAACAGAAAAGGGAGCGAAAAAAATGAGTTACTATTCACATTTAGATCTATGGATTGAGTGGAGGTGGGGGAAGAAAAGATGTGTCCCCAGGCTGAGAGAAACAAATAAAGAAATTTGAGGTGGACATAAGTGTTTACCTTTGTCCCTTTACACTAGCTTTTTAAGATTATGCATTTTTATTATGTAAACATGTTAACAACTATGTGTTTTCTTCAACAACAATGATGGTATTGGTGCATATTGACCTAACATACTCTATTATGATTGTATGCATAATCGGTTATATTGAGACAATCATAATTGGTTACCTTGATACCCTTAATCGAAACCAAAACCCATAATTAATTATGCGTACAATCGTAGTTGATTATGCTAGATCATTATGTATCAATCTATCATTATGTGCCTATGTGCAAATTCCCATTCTTATTATTTAAAATTAACCACAATAACTATATTATGTAGTTAATGATGATACTTTTACAAAAGTAATTAATTTTTAAAAGTTGTTTAACTAACATTAATGTTATTTTATTTATCTTGTCAACCAAATTGGTTAATCAAAGTAAAATTTATAATAGAACTAAATATTTAATTTAATTTTTTTTATAACAAAATATATCTGTTTAAGCAAAAAAAATTTGAAAATTCTTAATGCTTGAAAATTATTTAAAAATTAACTTGCAAATTATTTAAAAATTAACAAACTAAATCGAAAGACATTTTAGTAAATGATCAAATTAATTATTCGATTTTATTTTTTCCACCTACATCAATCATATTATTTTCAAACTTTCCCCTTATTAACTTAGAAAGAAATATCAAATTTTTATTTACAGACTTCATTTTCTATTCAATTTAAAATTTAATATTAAAATATTTTTGAATTTTATAAAACTTGACCTACATTTGATAAATAAAAATATATTTAAGAAAAAAAAGTTGAATGACTATTTTTTATATAATTTTATTAATTGCATGTCTGGATAGTTTTAAAAGAAAATAAAAATTATAGAAATTGTTTTGAAAAAAGAGATAGTTTAATAATAAATTTTTTAAAACAATTAATTTCACTCAAAGATAGTGAGAGAAAATTAGATAGATAAATTGAGTATTTGTAGAAAATAAAATAGATTGTCCATGAGAAACAAAAGTAGTGGATTCACAAACACATAAGGAAAACCAATTACTGATTGATAATTATAAGGGTTGAATATGTAAAAAACATGGAGAGAGAGAAACAGGACTGTTCAACAATTATGAAGAATGAACTATCAATTTTTCAAGGTTATGAGATGCCATTATTTAGATGGGTACAATGTTGTTGGATATATAACAACAAACTAGACAAAGATGGTTCAAACAGGGGACAAAAGACAATGATAGTTGATGGAGTTTGATTTTTTTTCCCTTAATATAAATTACACACAAATTTAGATATAAAATAAAAATACTAAGATCATATATAATGGATAGCAATTTGATCAAAAGGTCACAATTACATTAAAAGTACTGAAGAAAGATACAACATGGGAACAGCAATACCATGTGTCCCATCTGTTCTTATTCATTGGAGGCTCATATCATGACATGGTTTCACCAACTTACTAATAATAATGAAATTACAAGAGTCATTTAACATGTAATTTATCTTCACTTTGATGAAGATAAAAGCTATTCATTGGAGAATAACTAAATGATATATCCTTAACTTTCTTCTTAAAACTATATTTTTTCTATTAACATTTTCCTTCCTTTTGTATAATATTTTTGTTTTACTACTTTGTATTATTTTACTTGTCTAATATTAGCATAAGTCAATGATAAGTAGTGGTCCAAATCAAATCTAAACATGGATGGAGATTTTGAAATAATCTAAGCATAGGATTGGATTGGGATATGGGATGATTATGTTTTCACCTTTTCTTGATCACCTATTGGATTTTGGGCCCTTCAAGCATGAAGCATGAACCATTTCCCTTCTCTTCCTTTTCCCACTTCCTTGTAATGGGTAATATAGTCTTCCACGCCAGACCAAATCCCAATCATTAACATCCCAACTTAATATAAGATTCTGATAGTAATGTTTATTTGATTGCACACCAATTGCATCAAAAGAAGGTTTTGGAGGAAAAGCCAAATCTCTCCCTTTGACTAGAAAACCTGTAAACTTGACCATGTTTACGGACAAAAACTATCCAAACCTACAAAAATGAGACGCAGATTATGAAATTAGAGAAAATAACAAGTCCTAAGGATTCAAAACCTGCATAGAATTATCCAAATTGGTACAGTGCATGCTGACATATAACCCTATAAAATCAACACCACTTCAAGAAAAATAATAATAATGACTCATTATATCAAACTAACACGGAAAGAAAGTATCACCAAGATAATATATTTTATAGATAGCACAATTAATAAAGATAGCACAATTAGTATCACAATTCAATATTTATGTTACAAGGCAACAGCAATTTGTAATATTTAATTAGTGTACACATAAACTTTAGACACAAAATTCTAGACTTCCAATTTTCTTTTTCATTAACTTAAAATAACATATCTAATAGATAGTTTCAAGCTCTTCAATTTGAAATATACAATAAATTTAAAAATTTCCTTCACTTTCTCTTTTGAAAGATTGGTTAGATGACCAATCTTTTAGAATTATATAATTGCGTCACAAATGCAAAAACTCAATTCAAAATCTTCTTATAAAAAGTCAATTATAAAGGTGTTAGTTCTTTTAATTGAATCAGCATAGCTTTCTATTTGATTTATAAAAGTAATGAAAAAGAAATTTAAAAAGTAATTTCTCTATTATTTCATCTTAAGCTAGATAACAAAGAAAAAGTATTATAGATAACATACTCTTAATTATATCTTCTAATAAATTACATCATCTAGATGAATATATATATATATATATATATATATATATTCATAAAAAATAATATACTTTGTTATAGAGATTTTGTAAATATATATATATACATATATCAAAACAAAACACTAAGATATAGAGTTCTATTACTTACAACATCATATAATCATGTGTATATTTAAATCTGTTATACTGTTTTTATTATGTTATTTTTTCATACATTTACATGAATATGTGAATTAAATCTTTTATATAACAATGTAAATCTATATGACTTGTTAGACTAAATATATTCTAAATTATAAACTTAGTTACGTAAATTTCTACAACTTTGATAAATAGTTTTTATTTATATAATTTTAATATGTCAATAACTATATCTTATTTTATGAATCTTTTATTTTAATACATATCTAAATAATCTCAAGTTAACACGATATATATATTTTTTAAAATACTATATTTGAGTCACTTCAATATGATTTATATTTTGTATTATACATCAATATAAAATATAATTATAAAAATTAACTTTTTATAACATATTAAAAAATGTGCAAGTTTGTACATCTTACACTTACACTAAGTAACAACATTATTGTAACAAAAAGAATCTATTTTAAAATTAGTGGCATTTTATTTGTTTTATAAAGAAGCTAAAATCCTTTTATAATTAACCTAAAACCTATCCTTCTTAATTAAAAATGTTTCTAACTCTTTCAAGATAACTTATTTAAGAAATAAACTAAGTCTTCCTCCTATTTGAAACTCTAGCAATACTTTTATAAAAAAACCCTAAACAGTGACTATTTTATTTGTATACATTTTAATAATTGAAGTTAACTCGTGTCCGAGTGACTGAGAGTTCATGTGTTGCTCGCTCGCCTGCCTGTGATGCCATTGTCAGCGTCTGTGCCAGCCTGCCATTCCCAAAGTCATAAAATAATAATAAATATTATAATAAATATTATTTTATTTTATTTTACTTTTTAGGTTTCATACTATTTTTTTACTATTTAATGGTCAAGTAAATGGTTTTTTTTCTTCCAAAAAACTGCTTAATTTAGCTATGATTCCCAACGGCCATTCCACCTTCATCAATTAAATAATATTTACTATGAAAAAGATATTATTTATTTAACATCTTTTGTTTTGTTTTTCTAAGCAGAATCAGGTTCTGGTACCAGTTCTGCAACTTCACTCCCACTGTGTAAACAACAGCAAACCCAGCTGTAAATAAATTGTTTTATGGACGATACTACCCTTCTATTGCATCCCAATTACTCTTTCAAAAATTCACTTAATATCACAATTAATCAATCCTTTAACCATAGGAACATGCACTCCACCGAATTCCAGCAATGCCCCTTCGCAGTTTTTCGGTCAAACTGCTGTGTGTTACATTTATCTGTTAAAAAGTATTCAAAAAGCATCTTTTTCACGGGACAATTTTGTCAATCTATCGAGAATAAAAAAATTGTCTCGGGAGTTGAGACTTTCTCCAAAATAATCTATTGTGTCACCCACGCATAACATTCAAAAAATAATAGTTGATAATTTCAATACCAAACAATATATTAAGAAAAAATTGCATTTGTTTTTTTCTTGGTAGCAGTTATACATATATATTCAATCTAAAAAATATTTATATTTTAATAAAATAATACTTACATTTTTTCTAAATTTTTAAATAATATATTGTTCAATTTTCTTATAATTATTATAATTATAATGAAATGAAATTTATTTTATTAATTTTTTATAGAAAATTAATTTATTAATTTTTATAAATACCTTTACTTTTGTATTTTGAGATTTAATTTTCATAAATTTTATTGAAGTTTACATTGATAAAATATTTTTAAATAAAATGAAAGTTAAATTTTATTTTATTAAGAAAGATTTAGTATGATTTATTAAATATATGAGTGTCTACTTAAACAACTAAAGAAATATAAATATCCTTTCATTAATAAAGTCATAAATATAAGAGAAGTAAATGTGTATTTTTTAATAAATTTATAATCTAATATCTATAATAAAAGACATGATTTTGTAAATTTTTACTAAAACCTTCTCTTTAAGAAACTGAGTTAATTTTAAATTTTGTAGTTGATTAATTTAAAATAATCAAAGTATTTATATTTATAAAATAAAAAAATAAAAGTTAGTGTTTAAGATTTATTCTACTAAAATGACAAAAAGTTATTGCACTGAATATTGATTTGGTTCGGAAAAGTAGGTCCTTTATTTTACAATATTTTATAATATTAAAATGAGAAATATCTACCTTGCTCAGTTCAGAAGATAGATTTGTGATTTAAACCAAAAAGATCTCAGTCTAATAAAGCCTTTAAAAATTGTTTTTAATTTGTCTCGTAAACACCATAATAATAATATTTAGCACCAAAGTTAGTGCAGACCTTTGACCGAGGAAACGGCATCTTTGTTGCTTGCCCCTTTGTTCGTTCCAAAGATGTTTATATCTGTCGTAGACTCATTAATTTTAATACTAAATTATAGTTAGAGGCAAATATTAGAAAAATTCAACTGAAAAAAAAATTGTTTGCATGTTGCTATCATAGTTTTCTAGAACATAAGTTTTTATTAAAAAAAAAAATAATATATTAAGATACGCAATTAATTTCTTAACTTCTGAGCAGTGGTGAGACCATCTTGGCAAATAAGAAATTACATAAAATGATTATAGAAAGCATGGTGTTGCGTCATCCTAAGCATACATTAGATCTACACAAAGCCTAGAACACACCTCATCAGCCTGCAATGCTTCAAAGAAATCTCTCACTCTCAGATTTTAGATCTCAGACATCTATCACTTCTTCTTCAATCCCAAAGAACAAAAATTTCTATTTATGAAAAAACAAGTTATTCTATCACTTAAAATATATTTCAGTTAATTTCTAAATTCTAATTTACCATATATGTGCCCTATTTCAGGTAGACATGAAATTAAACCTTAAAACAACACCACCGTGAAGAGGAACATCCTTTGACAGAGGTTCAAACCCCCACTAAACAAAAACCGTTGCTAATTCTGGCTCACAACAAAAGAGAAAAAAAAAAAAACGAAATTTCTATGTACAGTTGACTCCACGAAAAAGTTCATGTCCAACAAAAGGATCTCATACAAAGAGAAGAGAGATGGAGGAAGAAAAGAAGGAAAAAAAAAAAAGAAGAAGGAAGAAGAGAATTTTTTGAACTGGGTAGATCTTTTTTGTGAAAGCACATTTGGTGGTGTTCATGAATCACTGTACTCATGCCAGCATATGAGCATTATGACACAGCGTCTCATGATGTAGAAACGAGCCCTTTGTTCTTTGACCAACCTTGCACACTTTCTAGCAAAAGCACACTTTCTCTGAGTGGAGGAATTGTTGATGAGAGGGGAAGTGGTGGAGGAAGTGCTCCTTGAAGAGGCTTCTTTCTTGGAGAGCTTACACTTGTGAGTGGTATTGAAGTAGAAAGTGGTGGTGTTGGAAGCAGTAGATGTGGAAGAAGACATGGTGGAGAGAAGAGAAGAGAAGGTGAGTTTAGTGAGAGTTGAAGGAGTGAGGGAGTGAGTGAGGGGAGAAGGGAAGAAGGAGAGAGGGTGAATATTTATAAGGGGTTTGTTAGATTGGGAAAAGAAGTAGCAGAGCAGATGGTATGTGTGTGGCACTGGGTAGCACCTGGGCCTTCCTTTCCCAACACTGGCCCACCCTAAATTTAAATATATCACCAGTGTAATAACTCCCATGTTGTTCTAAATTAATACAACAACAAAATCACATATTTTTTTTAAAAAGTTATTTTGTCTAGGATAAAATATAGGGCGTTTTCCCCTTTATTATGAAAGTTAAATTATTTTTATATCATTTCATCTTAATTTTTTACGAAAAAATGGTTAAAATATAATTTTGTTTTCTCTTGTACTTTTTTTCAGTTGCTTTAGTATAATATATTTCATTTTAATATGTTAAAACCTCTTAGATTTGGTTTTACTTTCCATCAGTTTCTTATGCTAATTTAATTTATTTGGTGAGGAAGAATATGTTGGAAATGATTTAATTTTAGCGAAAATGAATAATATTAATAAGAAAATTGGTAGAAAAATGTTCTAGTCTGGGAACATTTTAAATGATTTAACAATTATTTTAATATGAGATATCAAACTAAAAAAATATATTACTTCTTTAGTTATTTCTTCAATTCTCAAGTCTAACCTAAATTTAGATAGAAAATTCAATTAGACTGAATTAAATAGCATTTATTTTAAATTATTTTATTTTTAAATATTTTTGATAAAGCAATTTAGATTTATAAATTTTTTAAATAGGCCACCAAATATAAAAATTTATCTTAATTTAAACAATATTTAACAACTAAAAAATCTACATTGATAATGTTTTGAAATTGTTATTGATTGCGGTTATTCACCACCATAAAGATTTTTTCAAGTTATTTCTTTAACATTATCAGCTAATATTATATTTTTTACTCCCTTTTTATATTATGTTAACTAAAAGAATTTCTTGAAATTGCTCAAAACAATATTAGTCAATTAATCAAAAAAATCTCATTCAACATTAGAAAAAAATTCAACATTAGAAAAAAATTCAACAACTCTTGAAAAAGAATATACAATATGTACGAACATATATTAATAAAATATGTCTATTGAAAAAATTCTCAATAATATTTTTAAAAAAATAAATAATTTGTTTGATAACTAATGTTGACCGATAAATAAATTTTACTCTTTATTGAATAAGTAATTTTAATAATAATAATAATAATAATAGAAAAATAATTTCTATAAATTTAGTTTTATATTGAGTAATAATAATTAAGATGAGCAATATATATAAAAAAAAGCATACAAAATTATTATGTTAAGATTTTGAGTTAGAAATAATATTTTGATATCTAATATGTAGTGTTATTATGTTAAGATTTTGAGTTAAAAATAATATTTTAATATCTAGTAGGTAATGCTTAAGACTTATTAATGTCAAATTTACATGGTGTTTAATTTAAAAGAAAATACATTAGTCCAAGTCAATAAAATAGTACTATATCATATTTGTGATTAAAAAAAATCACTTAAACAAAAAACTTGTTCAAACAATAATATATTAGAATATGATTATGTAATATTATATTAGAAACTTCTATACATTTATTCAGTATGTATAGATGTATATAAGATTTTGATTTAGATTGTAACTATAAATGAATGTTTTACATGATTCTTGATGATAATGTAGGAATGTCTAAAAGATATTGTCCATATCTAGATAAACATATATCAGACCTTAACTTAAAAAAAAAAATGCTTTATAGTTAGTTATAACTCAAATCAATAGTTCATTAATATGTACATATTAATACCAATATATGTATGATATATTTTATTTATATCCATTTACTTTTCTATATTTATTATACAGACAAATTCTATTATGTAATATGAGATGATAATAGATTAACTATCAAATAAAAAATTAATTAGAAAAATTTTATTATGTAATATAAGATGATAGGAGATCAACCATCAAATAATGAAAAATTAATTATTTATATATATCTTATACTTATGTTTTATCTATATCATCATACAGTTTACAAGATATTATAAAAATAAGTTATAAAAAATTTTAAATTTTGACTTTTCAAAAAAAGTTTGAAATTCTTTTAAAATAGTCAAATTAATTTCATAAATTTCTAACATTTCATTCTCTTCTAAAATTTCTCATTTTGCTCTTAAGTTTTAATTCTATAACTTTTTTTTCCTAATTTTATGAAATAGGTAAATTTTGATCATAGGTATTTCTATAATATTATACCACCTTTTATCATCAATATCTGTGATTTAGAAAAATAGAAAAAATCACTGAAGAGGATTCAAACAGATGAACACCTGTTGAATGTTATTTAAATCAATAATATAAAAAGAATAATATTAAGAAAATAAATAATATAACTTATTATTTAATATATTTCATACAATAAATATAAACACATAGTAATTTTAATGTCCACTTAGATCACATATTACTACATCAGTGATATAGATAGACTTTAGTCTTACTTTGAAAAAAAATCTGTAAAGAAGCCTTAATTATCCCAAGCTATATTATGACAGCATAGACAGCAATGAAAGAAGGTGAGATGTTCTGTTGAACAATAAGTGAACAATAATTTAGATATTAATGTGAGGGACTGAATTTTTCTACCATTATGAGTAGAATTAAGTGTTGAATCTTTTAAATATTATCTTGAGTTCTAATCAGAATAATGATAATTAAAAGGACAGTCAATTTTATAAGATATTAAACAGCTCTTCATAAAGAGATTAGTAAATGTTGTTTACTTACTTAATATAGTACAAACATCTATCATCTAAATTTAGTAGATAGTAAAAGGTAAGTTAACTAATCATAAATTATTATGTCACGTTGATATAAAAAAACTACTTGTAAATATACCCATAAGCATGCATCAAAAGACAATTATTAAAATTTTCATATTAAAATATGTTTCTCAAACTTTGTATTATGACTCTTTATATATCACAGTGACTAATTGGATTATGATATTCCTTTAAAAAGAGTAAGTTATACATTAAAGACATGAATACAGTGATGATCCAATCACAATGTAAATAATACATATACACTCTTTCTCTGTAAGATTTCATTTGTAATAAGAAGAATGTTTGGGAGGGAAGTTTGGGAAGGATCGAGCGGGATCAAATTGAAATATGTGTGGAAGGTGGTTTGTAGTAAATGAAACCCTTAGTGTTGAGAAAACTATTGGCGGTGAAAAGTTCGTGTTCATTTAGGTAAATAAAAAGAAAATCTTTTGGTCTTTGGTTGAAGGCAAAAATGGCCAATGACGAAGAAATTCTGATAAAAGGAGTCTCTGTGACATTGTCACGATTGGAGCTGAATTTACTGTAGATGATGTAGAAGTCACTTTACTTCTACTGTCAAGAAATAAAGTTCTTATGCATGTAAACCAACCTCTTCTTCTGTTTTTCCTTCTGTTAAAGGGGATTGTCATTTTCTCATTGAAATTTTAAAATGTCTCGTGACATTATCTTTTAAGCAACTCGTCTTCTTATCTTCATTTTGTTTTTTTGGTTGATACTTTTTTTTTGGTTGAGTTTCATACTAAAAAGATAGTTTGCAGTGAAACATGATTCACAGTAATGGTCCAAGTTATAATCTTGTACTGTTATATATTTAACTAAATCTTTAAATACATATTCTAAACAAATTGTTATTCTTCTATAAATGCTTACAAAGAAAGTAATTTTAACTTAGTTTTAGAAGTGTTTACAAAAAAGGTAATTTTCAGAAGAATATATTTAATTAACAGTATTAACATTGAATTAAATTCATGATGGGATGAAATACTAATATTATATTCTACTAGTTATCTATATTTTATTTATAAAATTACAAAATAAAAGGTAAATATTATTTTCATTTATTAGACCACTTCAATGTTAATTACTAGATATGAGTTGCACCTAAATTACTTAGGTGTTTAAGATCATCAGTTATAAAAATGAGAAATCTTAAAAACCTATTATTCTTACATGAAAAATTGTGCAAAATTGTACATTCTTTGTTTATGTAGTCAGTTTTAAAATAAAAATCTTCTCAAAAGAGAAGAAAAATCACTTTTTTTTTAAATTCTCCTTCAATTTAGTCTTTAATTATTAATTAACTAATTAATTATTACTTTGTGAAAGTGATTATTATATTAATATTAAAAGAAAGATATATTCACCTTTTTGTCAGATTTTATTTATAAAATAAAATTCTAAATAAAATATAAATGAAGGGTTGTAATTACAAATGAAAAGATTTCAATATTCAAACATAAAAAAACAAACATCTATCATTTTATATATATTTGTTTAACTAATGACTATCTTACTTTGTTTTATGATTATGTTTAACATAATATCATTTAAATATTATGATTTTAAATGTAGCTAGATATTTGACTATGAAGATTTAAATTACTAACATCTAAAGAAGATGAGGATTTAAATAATCTTGTATTTGTTGATAAAACTTATTTATCCTGATTATACGTTAAACGTGTATTTTAAAATTTAAATCCACGATGCATGAGATATACGAATGTATATACAAGAATTATCTTTGTATCACTTGATTTATTTACATGAGAATTGTTATATTTTTTTTATGTTTATTGTTTCTTTTCTTAGTAAAAATGATAAAAAATTCACAAAAATATTTAAATAACATTTTCATGTGTAGAACAATTATTTGTTTTAATATACTTTTCTTATATTTCAATGGAATGTTGAACCTACAATAATACTTGATGGACAAGGTTCATGCCAACACTATTAGAAAAGCAATGATCCTGTTTATAATGGGTATTATATATTACAATTATTTTTTACGATTTCTTCCACCATTTTTGTGAACTCATTGTACATATTAATAATACATTATATATATGAATGGATAAGTGTATAATTATTAATACAACTTTTATATAAAATGTCTGAAATAAAGATATATTAAAGATAATACGACATATTTTATTTACAAATAGACTTTTTGATAAACACAATATAATATATAATACTGTAACAAACAAACGTATTATTTGGAGAGTGTTTTAGAAAACGAAAACTTTTCAAATGTAGTTTAAAGCTTATCAAAGGTGAAAGCTTATAAGATAAAAGATATTTATCATCCGACTAAATCAAAACTTATCAAACCAAATATATTTTATTGTTTATTCAAAAAAAATTTATTAGAAAAAATATACATACAAAACATTTGAGTCGAGAAGTTATACGACGAAGTTATAACATAACATGTCTTTATCTATTAAATTATAAAAAATAATTACATCTAATATATATAAAAAAATATATATATAAATAATATTATATTATTAAATATATATATAATATATATATATATATATATATATATATATATATATATAATTTACAAATTAATTTATTAAATTAATAAAATCGATATATTAGAAAAGAGTGTTAGATTTAATTTGTAATAGATCTAAATGAATACTAATCTATTTCTTATAGTGCATTTTATTATTGAATATATGAATTTTTACATTCATCGTTTATACTGGTTTGTTGTTTACCAAAATAATAATAAAACAAAGTTATAACTTTTTTTCTTAATATTTTTTTTTCAATTATCCATACTTTCACTATCATGGAGGCAACAAGTGTATAGGACCAACTTCTATATATATGTCTCCATCAATCTTTATGGTGTTATGATTCTGAAACCTGTTTCGGATTCTTCCTCATTCTATGAACATATTCTATGAGAGGAGCATGAATTACGAAAGAAAACGATGAAAATTGAGAGAACATATAAAAAGTGCATTATACGGACCCGCATAATTGAAGGATTGTGAAAGGAGAAGATAAGGTTACATTCACATAAAGAAAAATCACACTAAATTTATACATCGAGAATTCTAAGTCACTTTGACAAGAGAGTTCTTAGCCACTTTGAACAAGTTTGATTTGATACATCCTTGACCACCAATTAAGGTATCTTCAATGTTGCAATGCAATGACAAGTTCAATCAAATTATATGTTGGTCAGTATGTCAAGTTTTGAGTTTTTGTAAAACTACAAATAACCTATAATAATAAATATTTATGTGCCAAAATTGTATAAAATATGGGTTTTCAGTTTAAATTTCAGATAACAAAATAACCTCAATTGGTTGGTTTGATCTTTTTTTTCAGAGTTGGATTGACTTAGAATTTTCAACCTGACAAAAATAAAATAAATTTAAATCATATAAACTTGAATTTTTTTAGCAGGTTGAATTGGAATACCTAATAGACTTAGTGTTTTTTTTTATTGTAATTTTCATGAATTTTTTGGTGATAATGAATTAAATGGTATATTCATAGTTTTTTTATTTGAAGTATTTAAGTGGTATATTCAGTAATAGTATTAATCATTTGTGTTATTTTAGTTTATAATTATGATCCAACAAACTGAGACGTACATGTGCATTCTAATTAAATATTTTTAAAATTTTGATATCTGTTTATAGTTTTCTAGATGTAAAATTTTTCTTCCCAAAACAATAAAAAAAAAAAAAAAACAAAACAGAAAA
>Ga0209489_101489_pt1 | contig 48187 bp, 24 predicted proteins | sample SiratrowhiteBW_FD_187527 | JGI IMG/M metagenome (GOLD analysis project Ga0209489, IMG submission 187527) | Root nodule microbial communities of legume samples collected from California, USA - Siratro white BW (SPAdes) (version 2) | ecosystem: Host-associated > Plants > Roots > Nodule | place... | reverse complement strand
TAAATTGTTTGAACCTTTGTAGATTGCATTCTAAGTTTCTTTAAAGATTTTGTATTCTCACATTGAAAAGCAAATTTGCGAAAAGATTTTAAAAGGGTTCAATTCACCCCCCCTCTTGAACTTAGGCTAAACACTTATTTTAACAATGTTGAAAGTTAATATTTTAGTGTGTATGCATAGTGGTATTTATAGGCATATTAAAACAATTTGTATAATTGAAATGATGGATACAATCATAATCATCATTTGGTGAAGAAGGTTTTGATAACTAACTTATAGATTGTGTTTGGTTGAACTAATTTGAGTAGTTCCACTGTAGACGAAGATGAATGTCTGTGGATGAAGTCTGTTTGGTTGAACTAATTTGAAAAGATAGATTAGTGAAGATTTACAGGATGGGATCCTTGCTCATCTAAATAGATTTGCAAGGATGTAATTGAAAATTACCAAACACCCCTTGTAAGTGGGTTGGAAATTACCAAACATCCTTGTTAGTGGGGTATGACTTTGGAAATTACGAAACACCCCTTGTATCATCTTATTCCGCAAGTATCAATTAGTAAATTCACAAACAAATCATTCCCAAACTTTCACAAACATTTCCCTCAAATCTCTTCAAATCTTACCATCTATCCATCAATCTAAACAACCTTACATTCAAACATAATCCACTCAAATTTCTTCAAATTCGTTCCCTCAAATCTATTATCCTAACCAAACAAACCCGTAATGTCACAAAGTATGTTATGCATGGTTGCATAGTTTGTCATGTGTGAATAATAACTTCATGGAAACTGGTGTAATTAGTCAACATTGTGGGATTAGATTCATTGAATTCTCATAAAAAAATGCTTTGCATAGTTGTACAATTTGTTAATGTGAAGTATAATCTCACATTAATCAATGCATTTAATGGCCATTATGACAATTGATGACTTGCACAGTCAAAATGTTGTGTATCACTCAAGATTCCTTTAGTGTGAACAATGAGTACAAAAGCCTTTTCAAGTTATCCCAATATTCAAACTTCTTCACATTATAACGAGTCCATAAACCTCTCAAGCTTGGTTACCACTTGTACACAAACTTCTCCAGGTTATACTAGTCTCAATCTCCTCTAATATCAATACCAATCAAAATCAAATTGAAAGAAAGCACTCTCAAACAAGAGAACAATACAAGTTTAAGAGAGTTTACTTCACAAAGGTTATATAATTATTTTGCACAATCCAAAAATTTAAATGCTCTTAGTAGCAAGATTAACAATAGAGACTCAATAAATACTCTTATCTTTTCAATATATTATATAATGTATTTTTTTTCTTATTATTCAACTTGAAATTGTTTATGTTTAATTTTTTAGAAACTAGACATTAGGATGCGAAAAATAACAATTTTGACCATCTAAAAGTCAAACTCAAAATATTTACTTTTTCTTAAATATACTTCAGACTTAATTTTTTTTTTACTTATAAAAATATTACAAAATAACTTTAGAATGTCATGTTAATCATTTCCAAAATAAAATCAACTGTAATTTGAATTTGAAAAACTTCTATACCTTTGTTCCCATGCTTAAACGTCTCTAATCAACTAAATTTTGGTCCAATCAGCAACGTATAACAGCAAAACAATATTTAAATCGTTTTGGGAAAAGTTTTAGCAAATACCTAAGACATGTTATATATAAACTAATGATTTTTATTCTTTAATTAATTTCAGAATATAATAATTTCATAATGTATAAACATGAATATTCAGCTATAAATAATTTGAACAATATTAAATTATTTTTATTTTTATATTCCTTAAATACACAATATAAATTATGGATATTAATAAAGTGAATAAAACAAATCAATAAATCAAGAATTGCGTGAATAAAAAGTCTACTGGTCCAGCTGTATTTTTGGTAAAAAATAAGCTAAGAGAGGAATTATTTCTTTATATAAAGAAAAAGAAAGCCGTTGAAAGCTTATCAGCAGATTAGAAAAATATTCAAAATCAAATTATACTTAAATATAAATATGAAATTTTGGCAACGTAAGCAATTAATCAATTAATTCACAATCAATTTAATTTTAATTCACAATCAATTTAATTTAATTAATGAATTAAACGTTAAAGCCATTAATTAGCTTACTGATTTAGCTGCTAATAAAAAGAGGTGACTTATTTAAGAATTTTGAATCTTTTTAATATAAATTTATTTTCTAAAAATAGAGTGCATAACCAATTTAAATTCAAATCATTCTATAATTAAACTTTCAAAAAATATAGGCGTCTTTTGCAATTTAGTATGGCATAGAAATAAAATTATATTTTTATGTTTTATTTTTAATTAAAACAATATTTATATTTAATTTGAATTTAAATTAAATTAATAACTTAATAGTGAATAATAAAAAAAAACTTATTTATGCATAGATTATCTGTCTATTGACCTAAAATAATGTTAAGCATAATGTATATAACTCAATCTTAAATACATGTTTGAAATACTTTTATCATTAAGAAAGACCTTATTAAATGATTAGATCATTTAAAAAGATTTTTAAATTGGATAGTGATTCAACAATTTTATTATTATTATTTTATCATTATTTTATTATTATAATTATTATTTATAACTTTATGATTATTTTTTGGTTTTTAACATTTATTATGTATTTTATTTTTATAATTATATCATTTTTATTATCATTTTCAAAATTTATTGTTAATATTTTTATTTTTACCAATATTTTACTATTATTATTATTATTTTGTAATTTTATTAAATTTAATATTATTTTAGTAATAATTATTATTATATTATACTATATAATTAATGATATTTATTTTATTATTTTATAATTCTATTATTGTTACTATTTATGATTTGTTTTATTATATAATATAATGAAACTAGGCAAATCAATTCATGATACCCAATACTCCATAATAAAGGAATGTGTGATTTCTAATAAATGAATGCACCAGGTTTACAAGACTCACCTAATCCATTAGCACAATCTCCATAATCAATTATGGTGGATAAAAAAATTTATAATCTATTATAGCTACAATGTAATCATCAGTTATATGACTTTTTCTTTTGTAACAATTGAAGATTCTTAGTGAGAAATGCAGTAGAAAAGAAGGGCAAACACTTAACAATATTTAATTATTAATATTTAAATATATAATTTAAAAAAGTCTATGTATTTACTTTTTGAAAAATCTCCCAAAAATTAAGTTTTTGACAACCGGAGCAAAATTAAAGACCAAATTCCGTTTCTGGAAATTATATTATGGCTTATTACAATATTACTCCTTCGAAATTCTCACTCACTTGAATCCACCTAAACTCTGATTCAAAAATCTCATTCTCCTAAACATGTTGATACTTGCCCAGAATTCAATCTATTAACTCGGAATATAAAATTATCTGAAAAAAAATGGTGACTTTACGAGATATTAATGAATCTTGATCATGCATTTTCCCTTAGATTCACAAATCACACATCTCTTTCTCTCAATCCACAGTATTTTCTTTTGGAAGCGTCAACCATCTACCAATTATCAAAGTTTTTATGGATCCTCTATTTCTCTTTATTGATCTAATTTTGTGCACATGAAATCAAGGATAACCTTTGTTTTTTCTGTTTTCTAATTTTGCTTAAAAATTCAATCAGTTTTCTTTTTTAAAGAATAATTCAAGATACTTGAAATCGTGAATTTGGTCTGTGATCATAGAAAAGAAAAACTATTTTTCTTTAAATTAAGTTGGGTTTTTTAACATACAATTGACTTGTTTAATAAACTTTCAATAAAAGAAATTAAAAAACACATTTTAAAAATCTCTGTATGTATATTTTAACTTTTCAAAATAATGAAAACATAAAAGATTTAAAGTCTGATTAAATCCATGAATATTTTAAATATTTTATCATAAAAAGTTTACCCTTAAAAATATTTTTTATTCTAAGTAAAATATATATTGATATAAATTTTTTATTTTCTAACAATAATCACTATTTATTTTAAGGATTTTTAAAACAATTAATATAACACACGAATCCAGTTTTCTGTTCCGTCGTTTCATGATTATTGTAATTAAAAACATTAATTATTTTTTTCAATATAAAAATATATTTTTATTATATATTAAAACATAAATAAAAATATTGTAATGTTTTTAGAAATAAATAACCATTGAATATGTAAATGTATAAAAATATTTCAATTAGATTTTGTTGTAGCATAAAACTTGTTTTACAAAATACTTATTGTTAAATTGAGTATAGAAAGTTAAAATTAGATTTTAAAGATAGTCTCATCTAAAATTAAAAACAAGAATAGATTAATTATTTTAAAAACTAAATTATTATGCATTTACACCTCTATAACATAAATAATCATTTGACACTTTATAATAATAATAATTTTCGCAGTCAATTTTACTTGACTTGGCTTGTTCTCACCGACTGTCACTCACAGGTAGTCGACACAGCCGTGTCGGAACTATAAACACGGCCAAAGCTCAGCTTGTGTTTCTTTTTTCTCTATCTCGCTGACACTAACTATCAGCGCAAACTGTAAGTGAACCTTGTTTGCGTGCTCCTTCGGGTGGAAGTATCATACTCTCTCCGAGATCTGAATCTACGCCATGTAATGTAATGAACTACTTATCCAGAAGGATCCAGAAGAACCACACTCATCAATGAGCAAAATACGTCGCTGCCAGAGGATTCTCATCCTCTCTCTTCTCTCTCTCTCCGTCGTCGCTCCCCTCGTCTTCGTCTCTCACCGCCTCAACCTTCTCACTCCTCTCGGTAAATTTCAATTCCTCTCTCTTTCTCTCTCGTCACGTGCTTGTTTGCTACTTGTAATTTTGCAATGTCGCTTTGCTTTTCGCCATTGCTTGTGACTCCTTCGATTGATTCTGCGCCTTTATGTGACCGTCGTTTCAGGAAGAAGAGACTTTCTCGAAGATTTATATCGCGCTGTAAGTCTCCTGATTTGGTTTGTTTTGTTGAAACTTGCTTCACGTTCTTCTTGCTTTTGGTTGCTACGAAAGAGTTTGAGCCGGAGGAAATGTAGTTTTGCGAGATTTTTAGTACTGGATTTTAAATTATAATGTCGGTGAGTGGACTAGTCAACGGAGATTCTCGCGCTTTCTCGGAATTTAGTCGCGGATAATCGTAATACTTCGGATTTGTTTGTTTTAAGCGGAGGAAAATTTTGTGCTCCTTTGAAAGCAGCTAGTGGAACTATACCGGCTTTTATGCTCTGCTTTGGAACTTGAATTTATTTTTAGGATAAAACTTAGATACAGTTATTTGTGTAATAAAGGTTTTTCATTCTCGAGGTCAAACTTCAATTTTGATTAGAGAACAATAACAAAAACACCTTTGGAATTGTATTTAAATTGTCTCTATTTTTTTTCATTTTGTTTGTTTATTAATATTTTTTTTTTTGTTGCAGACATACAGGACGGATACTTTGAAGTTAAATGCTGTAGAACAGGAAGTAAGAGATTTGATAATGAATTTTCCTCATTGCGTTAATACTTGTTTTCTTTTCCGAGTGAATTGACATATAATACTTTTTAAACTAGAATTCTGATTTTCGGCCTGTTTTTGAGTTTCAGGAAGATGCTGAAGAATTAGAAGAACCAAATCAAGTTGTTTATACGGTAAAAGATTTTGTTTCAACAATTGGTTACGATTCAGAAAACAACCATGATTCTAAGGAATCTAGAAATGCGGGATACAGAGGCGCCACTTCGGAAATAAATGGTTGGTATATATAGGTTTATGTTTTATTATTTAATTTTGGGCTTACATATTGCCACTTAAATGATCAACTATGTGGGACTGTCTGAAGTTTGCTCCATTGTCGAGTTCAGGATTCAATCAACATGAAAGACAACACCAGGGAACTCAGCAGAATGAATTATCCTTCACGTCGCAAGGTAGGAATATACATGATTCACAGAGAATGTTAGAGAAGAATATTGAAGTAACAACTAAGAAGGTTCAAGAGATTAAGGATCAACTTATTTTAGCCAAAGCATACTTGAAAATTGCACCTCCAAGCAGCAATTTGCGCTTGAGAGATTTGGAGCGGCTATCAAGAGAGATGGAATTAGTAGTTGGTGAAGCCACCCAGGATTCAGATCTGTCAATGAGGTAAACTTCTCATGTAAGTCTACGCTTGCATTTAGTTCAGAAAATAGTGTGTTTAACGCTTTAAGTACTACAATCTAGAACTTTCAAGTGAAAACTACTAATTTTTTGATCCTTGAAGAAAGTAAGTATGACACTTCAATTTGTCCCACAACCACAATTGTTAATTGGTGATTTTTTGAACTGAATACAGCAACAAAAGCCTTATTTTACTACGTGAGATCAGTTACATGGATCACAGTGTCACTGGTTCGGTTAAAGATCAAATAATCAAATTGTCTTTGATCAATGTTTCGTATATTGACAGGTTTTACATTGTTTGTCAATAGCCTAACCCACTCCTCCTTTACCTGGGCTTAGGATTGGCTATGATACCATAGGCAGTTTACATTATGCTGGTTCTCTCATCCACATCACCGAGTCTTAGAGACTTCAAGGATCACCAGATACTTACTTTCTGCAAGGATAAAAACATTTGTAGTTTAAGACATTTAGAAATGGAGTGATCACATTAAGAACCCTTATATTTTTCAATGACCAACACACAAGTTTCTCAAAAGTTCAAATTATATTAAGTGAGAAACTAGTGAGTAGTGGCCACTTATCTTGCGTTGAAAAATAATAATGTAGAAAGAAATCCATGTGATATGAATTGTTAACAAAAATTGACAATATTTTTCAATCTAAAAACAAGTGAAGTTCACAGTGCTTTGCAGAAAATGAGACACATGGAGGCTTCACTGTCTAAAGTCTACCGTGCTTTCCCAGACTGTTCTAATATGGCTGCCAAGCTCAATACAATGAAGCGTCAGGTTGAAGAGCAAGTCCGTTCTCAGCGACATCAAGCAACATATCTTGTAAATCTTGCTGCAAGGACTGCCCCAAAAGGCATTCACTGTCTTGCTATGCAGTTGACTGCAGCGTACTTTGCCTTGAGGCAGGAGGAGAGAAAGCTTCCAAATGAAAATAATATTCACAGCCCAGAACTTTATCATTATGCTGTCTTTTCTGACAATGTTCTGGCATGTGCAGCAGTTGTTAACTCTACCATCTCATCTGCCAAGGTAAATAAATATCTTATCTTTTATTCGGATTAACTTTTATTTTGTCTTTTCTTTTAACACAGATACTCTTTTAATATTTTTTGAGCTAGTGTTTTCATTGTCATGTGACTGCTGAAAAAGAAAAAGAGATACTAACTAATACTAATAAGTTTAGCCATCGCATTATTTCAAAGGAGATAAGTTCCTAGTGGTTAGTGGTTACTTTGGTGGTTATGACTTGATGTCCCTCTCCTCCATATTTCTTGAAAATGCTTGTTTCACATTCGAAAGGGTGAATACAGGAACTTGTAGTAAGAACCTGATCTGTCATTATAAGCCTTCCCGCTAACCTTGGGAGTTAGTTATATGACATTTTATACTTAAATGTAATTTGAAGTTGACCCTGACTGCTTAAAAATTAAAATAGTTATTCTTATTGCAGCTTTCAGTGCTACAGAACTTCAGAATCAAGAAGTCAAATCAGTAAATACCTAAAATGATTTATGATCTATCTCAATGTAGTATTTTACGAAAATAAAATTCTCCCTTCAATTTCTTTCCACATTACCTCACCTTTCATTATTTAACTGGGTTGATATGTTTCCGAAAAGAAAATTATTGTTAGTCACTCCCTGATAAACAGTCATTTCCAGTTAGTGGGAGCTCATTTGCCTCATCGAATTTCTCAGCATCTGTATTGAAGTGTCTAACTTGAAGTACATACATGATGAGAGGTGGAGGAGAAAGCCTACTAAGCTCCCCTATAAGTTTTTCTCTAGAAGAATGATGGCTCTTTGTCTATTCCTGTCTCTTTATCGTGTAAAATTGTGGATTCATTATAATTTAGCTGCAGCATGGATAGTTTATTATGGAAATCTCTGAGAAAATTATAGTTAAAAGTATGCTAACTTAACATATCTTTATATTAGTCTCTAAAGTATTTAGCAAATGTTGTAAAACAATTAATCATCTTCTTAACAAAGTGAAATTTAAGCCTAACTCAATTTTACAAAACTAACTTAATAAGGTGAGATCTGCACCTACTTATATATTATAATTTGGTCTTATCTCCAATTGATTTTGGATCTCCAAAGTGGGAACCCGATAGTGGGTGACACATAGGCTTAACAAACTTTGTTAGGATAAACTCTGATATCATCTTATGAAAGTGGAGTTTTAAGCCTAATTTAACCTCTCAAAATCAGTTTAGTAAAATGAAGTTTGCACTAAATCGTATATCATAATTTGGCTATACTGATTGTTTTTGTGGAATTTCCAACGCATCTAATGAAGGAAACAATCTTAGGAGTTGTTTTTATGATTTTGTAGTATTTCACAATTTATTTCCTTATTTAGTTGAGTTTGTTAAGGGGTTGGTTTTTTACTAGTAATACAAGTACCTGACCAATTTATTGGTATAAATAGGAGCATGAGTTTAAGATACTGTAACAAATTATATATTATCGATAATATACTTAGTGTTATCATTTGCTTTATTTTGTCTTCTCTCATTACTCCATAAACATACTATTTTAACAGTTTTCATTAAGTGTGTATATATTGTGGGAAGAAAGCTTGAGAATGAACCCCAAATTGCAGGAACAGGGGAAACTTGTTTTCCATGTATTGACCAAATCAACCAACTTACCAGCAATCTCAATGTGGTTCTTGTTAAATCCTCCTGGCAATGCTACAGTCCACATACAGAGCATAGACAATTTTGAATGGTTGTCCAAGTACAATTTCTTCCAGGAAAATAACTCCAGTGATCCAAGATACAACTCTGAATTGAACTACCTGCGTTTCTACCTTCCAGACATTTTTCCTGCTCTAAATAAGATTGTCCTCTTTGATCATGATGTGGTGGTGCAACAAGATCTCAGTGCACTGTGGAACATGGATATGAAGGGAAACGTAATTGGAGCAGTTGGAACTTGTCAGGAAGGAAAAATCCCATTTCATAGGATTGACACGTTCTTAAACTTTTCAGATCCATTAATTGCAAAGAGGTTTGATGTCAATGCTTGCACATGGGCATTTGGGATGAACTTGTTTGATTTGCAACAGTGGAGGAGACACAATTTAACTGCTGTCTATAACAATTATTTGCAAATGGTATGGTTAAAAATTGTCTTTATTTAATTTTGTACGCTTCAATATTTTACAGCCCAACCAAATTTTTCTAATGTAAATTTCATTCTATCTTCAGTTTGAGTCTTGACATTAACGAGTTAATGGCAATTTGAAGAACAATGGTTGACATCCAAGTTCTTGAACTTCAATTGCATTGATTGTCATTTGCATTTATCTATTTTTCATTTTAGCATCCTTAACCAAGTAGTTTGAGTTTTGATTATGAATTACCTGAATCCGAGAATAGTATCAGGCAAAGATTTGATATCACCATAGAATTTTTAGATGTGTATTTAAAATTGGCGTTTTCTTCTTGTTTCTAGTTTTGGTGGTTGAATCATATTTTGGGGAATATGTCTTATCATTCAAATTACTGTTTAAGATGGAGCAAAAATGTTAATTTGTTTGGGCAACTTTTCTTTTCTTTCCCTCGGTCTTGTTTTAAAAATAAAATTATGATGGAATAATTGTCTAATGCATTTGTCTGGGATAATGTTTGCAGGGGTTGTGGAACGTTGGAAGTCTACCTTTAGGCTGGCTCACTTTCTATAACAAGACCGAGTTGTTGAATAGACAATGGCATATTCTTGGCCTTGGTTATAGTTCTGATGTCGATCGAAATGAGATTGAGCGGGCTGCCGTTATACACTATGATGGGCTTAGGAAGCCGTGGTTGGATATTGCCATGGGCAGATATAAAAGCTTTTGGACTAAACATTTGAATTTTGACAACCAATTTTTGCAACAATGCAATCTCCAGTTATAGTTCAAAATTCGAGGTTCCCTCTACCTGATTTGAGTGGGCTTCTATTGTTGACATGCTCGATGGTTCGTTCCCAGCTAGCTTCACGTTATTATTTATGCAATTCTTCTTTAAAGTTTTCAGCATCTCTGACCACCCCAAATTTCCTTGCACTTCTTTCTAGAAACTCAGCAAATTTATAGTCATGATGAAGAGTCAGTAGCTACTTGCAGATGCAATTGGTTGTTGTGTATATAAATCTTTGGTGTCTCTTAATTTATGCCTACATTCTTTGCTATTCGGTGTGTATTTGGTGGGGCGTCACAAGGCCTGGATGTGATTCATATTGAAGCAGCTCATAGCTTTTGTGTTGAGAGATTTTAATGTGATTTTGGAGACAAATGTGGATCTTATTCAGTTCCATCGTCGATGGGTACTGATCCATTTACTTAGAAGAACAAAATTGCAAATCAGGGATGGTGGCTGTGTTTTGAATTGTTCCGTGAGGATGATTTGATCTCTAGTCTTTACAAAGTGGAAAGGAATGACCTCTTGCCTTCGTAGTGTTCCCAATTGCGAAGATCTAGCTGTTTTTCATTCTCTTTTCTCTGGTGGCTATGGAATATCAGAAGTTAAATTGGTCACGAGGGTATTACTAGGAAGGCTCATAAATCACGATGGAGGAAGATGCAGCAGGCTCATTATTAATATTTACGTTGAGTGATTTGCTTGAAATGCTGATTTTTTTATTTCTTTTTCATGTAGCTGTGTAACGACGACCCCTCTAGTTTTGGAAAGTACACTTGGGAAATTTTTCTGAGAGCAATGTTAATTATACATTTTTAATATATTTTTAAAATATTTTCATTATTATCTGAAATTTATTAATATTTATAAAACAATGTGTGAGAATTATTTAGTTTGCATTAGATATGTTGTCTGTGAAAAAAAAAACTGATTTGCTGTATGATTTCTTAAGTTATTCCTATCAAAATTAACAAATTTATTATATATAACTAGTTGTTATTAGATGATAATTGCCGCTGTCCTTTTTTTTTAAGTTATTAAATAAGGAGTTTAATTAACAAGACTGTCAGAATAAGATGTGTTGGAGAATAAATCAGTGTGTAAAAATTTAGATTTTTCTCAGTATTTTTGAAAGACATCCCATGGACATTATGATTTCTTGAATTTCTTATTTGTTAATATAGAACTACCCTCACTGCCCGAAAAATTGTTAGGCATTCTCTTTGGTTCCAATTAAATTCTCTACCGAGGAAAGAAGCTCACTGTGTGTATGTATGTGAAAGATGTGAAGTAATTATTTTTTCATGTTTCATACAAGAACATTTAAAAATAATTATAATTTTTCCTGGAAAAAATTTGCTCCAACTTCCTAAAATCAACCTATATGAAGTGAGTAGAATATCGATCATGAAACCGATTATTTGACACGTGTCTGGAAATTATAGGATTACTGCAGATAAGGATATCTAACAAGGGGCCACGAATCTATCCATGTTTTGTGGTGCACAGCACTGTCTTGGGATCGATGATATTAATTTTAACGTTAGGTTAGGTACTAAGCTGATCCACTTGCTCCCGGTCATACTCCATTTCAGTTTCAACACTCTGTGATCATTCATAGTTACTGAAAAAAAAATGGCCACCATCTCCGCTGCTACAACCACCCCATCGATCACCCGGGCATGTCTTGTGCAAAAGCGGCCTCTTGGGGTCTCATCTCCTGTTCTTGGTTTGTCTTTTCTAACCCTAAATCGCCATTGTAAATACGATTTTATTTTCATGTCTGATTTCTTCAACATGCAACAAGACATGTTTTAATTGATTGTTTGGTTTAGAATAATGTTGTTTGATGATGCAATCCTTTTCTTAAGCATTAAATTGTTTTATATAGGATTGCCAACAATGGGTAAGGTGGGAAGAGTGAGGTGCTCCATGGAGGAAAAACCTTCTGTGAAGGAAAGCAGCTCAAGTATAGGGATGGGAGCATCTTTGATGGCAGCTACCTGTGCTGCAGTCATGTCAAGCCCAGCCATGGCCTTGGTGGATGAGAGACTCAGCACCGAAGGAACCGGGCTCCCCTTTGGGCTTAGCAACAACCTTCTTGGTTGGATCCTGTTGGGTGTCTTTGGTCTTATCTGGGCTCTCTTCTTTGTCTACGCTTCTTCGCTTGAAGAGGATGAAGAGTCGGGATTGTCCCTTTAGATAGAAATTCTGAAGATTCCACTCATCTTCTGTTGTGTTAAAACAAACTTGTGTACTTAATTTCTTCGTCTTTCTTTCAACTCCAACACAATGTTCATCACTCTTACTTCTTTCTGCTGTCTCATCAATTCGTAATACTAAATAACATGAAGCACTACGGTCCTAGTGGACGAGTAAAGCAACATTGGTGACGCTTAAAGAATCAATATAAGAAAAACTAGAACCGATGTTTTAAATTAATTTTCCAAACCCAATTAACCAAGAAGCAACTGTTTTGTATTGATCCTCCCAATCACAATCACTACACCTATTGCTTATATCTTTTCGAGTACTGCAATTGCTAAGGTCTGTGATCTTGTGGGATTACTCTAAGGCTCACTATTACACCATTTCTTTTGTATGAATTTGGATTTAAGGTGTAGATTAGATAAAATAATGTGATTTAAAAGAAAAAAAAAATGTGCGTATAGCGGTTTGTAATAATTTGAAATAAAATTATACAACTACGATCATTTTGTAGGTCTTTGGGGTTGCAAGTCAGTTTAAGGATAGTTTGATCTAGAGTTGGCAACATTGCATACATATCTGATCCGTTATCTAAATTGAAGAAGTTATTTATCATCCCATTTTTTTTTATCTTTTTTTATTTATTAGGTATTTAAATGTGAGTTTAAATTTTATATTGAGTGGAAATAAGATTTTTGAGCAGAAAGAATACTCATAAACTCAATGTCTGAAGGTTTTGGATTAAAGGTGGTGTTATTCATTTGTATGTTTGGTTCTGTTATCATTCTTGTGAGATTTTTTCAATATTTTTTTCTTGAATTTTTTCAACAAGTGTTATTAGAGCCGATGGTTTCCTCAAATTAGTACATTTTGATGAGATTGTTGAACAATATATAAGAAAGAAGACTTACAAATTCAATGTCTTAAAGGTTTTGGATTGAAGGTGATGTGTTTGACCCTATTTTCATTCTTGAATTGAAGGTGATGTGTTTGACCATGTTCTCATTCTTACGAGTTCTCTCCCATATTTTTTTCATCATCCGATTATCCAATTTTACCACCCATAGGATTTTCCGAACATTACCAAAATGGTTTACATTACCAAAATGGTTTTATCATCCTAAAGATTCAATTTTGCTAACAGTGCAGTATTTAACAGACAGTGTACATAGTTTTGGTATATTTTTTTGAAGATACTTTTTTCTAATTATAATGGAGATATTAGGAATTATTTTTATTCTAATAATATTTTATTTACAATACTTTTTCAAGTTGGTAAATAAATATTAATCATTAACTTGCTTTTAAAATTTTAAAATCTGTTCTAAAGAGTCTTTTATATGAAATTTTATAATGATTATTAATTTTAATACGTTTGATCATGTGTTATACTATATTATAAACCATGTTAAAGGTTAATTTGTTATATTGTACAATTATATAGGAATGCCAACCTTTATTTTAAAGTCATCAAGTATCATTATTTTAAAGTCATCAAGTATGATTTTTGTTCAGGGTTCTTTACACACATTTTCAATAAAGATTCAAAATCAACTTTCACACTAAAACGAGATATTCTATTGTGTTTTTGGTTTTTCTATACTATATGTAGAATTTTTATTAGTAACAGAACTGATATAGTTTACATTTATATATATATTTAAGGTCAAAATATCTTGTGAAGAATAACCTTTTTCTTAGGCTTGATTTTAAATACTGAAAAATTTTGTCAGCTGTTTGCATGTGTTTTTCTCTTGGATCATGCATAAATTAATTTATCACATAATTGCATAATAACTTCTTGATTTTTTCTTATTGGAGATCTCTCTTCAATCCCAATTTTATGATTATGTTTAATAGAAACTCCATGAGGTTTTTACATCCTAACTTACCTATTTCTTTTAAGAAGATTAAATACATATTTTCTTTGGAAGATGGTTCTTTAGAAACAACTTTATTTTAAGGAGATACTTAAAATTTCTTAGGTATTTCATTTCAAAATCGACCACCAATTTTTCTTTAAAGCCATCTTCTCATGTTCATTATCTCCTATAACAATAATGACATTTACATTAACCAACTATAGTGTAAGTTTACCTATAATGAAGTGTTTTATGAATAAAGTATGATCTTTTTAGTTTTGCATAAAACCTAAGGAAATTATTTTGTAAATCTTTCAAACCATACTTTTGGACATTGCTTAAGATCATATAAGGCCCTTTATTCCTTCCACCATAAGTTTTAAATTTAGGAGAAATCTCCATATACACTTCTTTTAAATCTCTATCTCTATGAAGATATTTTTTTAACACAAGATATTTTTTTACTTTCTCAATGCAATGAGTAGATCCTTAGTAACGTTTACCTCCTTATTGTTGCCTTTGGGAATCCTCACCTCCAAGTCAAATAACTCTTCTTAATCTAGAGTCAAAGTGGATTTTTTTTTTTCAAAGTATTTGTCATCTTCTACTTTTTCTTTCTCACTGTAGGTTGGTTCGATCTCATTTATGGTGGCTTCATCACCTAAATCTTGAACATCTTGCAAAGATAGATATGGTAATGAAAGAAATGAGAGCTCCTTCGCTTCAAGTTTTTTCTCCACCTTGAAGCGGTTGACTAGCTTGTGACATTCACGGTGATATAATCTATAATATGATCATTCTTAAAATGATCATATTTGTACCTTTCTTTATTATGAGGATAATCAATATATACACATTTAAGAGTTGTAGAATCTAATTTAATGCGATTAGGATTATAATAGTGAACAAAAAATAGAAATCTAAAAGAGTAGAGGGAGCAAAAGACAAAAAGTACTCAATAAGACTAACATTATTTAAGATAGACTAGGTAGCTTATTGATGACCTATGTAGCAATTATTGTATCTTCTCTCTAATAGTTTTTAGGACCAAACATCTAAAAAAGGAGGGTCTAACTATTTCTAAAAAATGACGGATTTTTCCTTTCTACAACTATGTTTTATTGTAGAGTATTAACACATATTAGTTCATAAACAATATCATTATGAGATAAATTTTGAAAATTTCTTGATTCACATATTTAATACCATTATTAGACCTAATTATTTTGGTGGTGTTTTTAAATTGATTTTTAATAAGAGAGAAAATTTTTAAAAAATTTTAAAGATCTCAAATTTACTTTTCCATAATATATGTTCATGTGAAGGAGTACTATTAATAAAAGTAAAAAATCATTTTTCTTCATAAATAAATTCTAAAACTGGTTTCCAAACTTCAAAGTGATTCAAGTTAAATGGAAAATTACTCCTTTTACCAAAAATGTTATTTGACAGTTAACAAATATCACATTTGAAAGACTCTATAGTAAATAAATAAGGGAACATAAATCTTATAAAATTAAATAATGGATGTCCAAGTATCTTATAATGAAGTCATATCCTCCTTAGTCATTGAAATTGTCTTCCTCATGACAATCTAATAAAATACATAATAAGAAGAAAAAATAGTTACTAAATAATTCAAATCTTTTATAAATTTTTATAAAGAGATAAGACTATCGATCTAATTGTGAGACATATAAAACATCTTTAATTTGCAATAAATGATTTAAAATTATATTAGTGGATATAGATATAGTATTGCAACTATAATAAGTTGTTTTATATTTGTTTTGATATACAAATTGAAGAGTTTAGAAAAATTAATCATATAATCAATTGCTCTTAGTCAAGAATCCAAACAGTTGAGACATATGAGTAATAGTATTGAATATAAATTACAAGGAAATTCAATTTAGAAGATTTAGTCACTAATTTAATATAATGATATATCTTTTCTTGGTTTTATACATATTTTAATCATTGATAAGAATATGGATAAGTTCAAAATAAATAAGGTTTATATATATATATATATATATATATATATAGGATTTGATAAGAAAAATAATGTAATGTGTATATGTATGAAAAAAAAATTTAGAAATATTTTTAAGAAAAAAATTAAAAAAGAGTGAACAAGAGTGATACACCAGTCCTCTTGAAAACATTATCGATAGACTCAGCAAGGTTCCATATGGGTGAGGAAAAGCCTCTAGTCTTGGGTTAGCTTCACTGCTTTTGACCCTGTTAATAGTAGAAAAAATAAAGAACGTTAACGGGTTCTTCTTGTTGAAATCTTCAAGCATTTGGTAGCGTTAGAAATGCAATAAATGGAATAAAGAGGAACTTTGAGGTAGCTTCAGACACTACCTTTGATGTTAAATATTCCATTCTCTCAAGTGCTCCACAGTTGTATCATATTGCACATTTATATCTTGATGTGAACTTCACTATCTTATAATCTAAATGTCTATTTTACAAAAACCAAATTCAAATAAATTTAGAAATATAAAAGACGAAAAGAATTTCTTAAAGCATAAATTAAAATTTATAAATAAGAATAAGGACCAAAGATTTAATTTAGTCTTTGTATAAATGAATATTTTTCACAATTTATTACTTTACATGTACTCTTTCTCTTAGTTAACTTTTTTTTTTTATATAAGAAAACAGTCTATTTGCATATAATATATAAATCTATATTGTTATCTAATCACAAGTTGGAATGTTTAATAAGTTTATTGACTATTTTTCAATATTAATAATCCTTCCACTCTTCTCTATCCCTTTTCATACTTTATAAGATACATTTTTAACTACTTTCTTTATCAATTATTTTATAATTTTATCAAGGGTAATGTTTTTTAAAATAATTTTTTATTTAATAAATTACTAATTCCACATATACTCTTTTCAAGTATAATAATTTACTTTTTCCACTTAAAATAACTAATATATATATTTTTAAATTGTATTAATTTAAATTAAAAAAATATGATTATACATGTGTGTAAGATGACACGTATTTTTACTTATAATAATAATAATTTATAATTATTAATGAAAAAATATTTTTTTAGGATGATAATATGGGATGGGTTGTGTAGGTTAGATAAGTTACCTCAGTAACTTATTGAAGTCGTCTTGCATAACCTGCAACCCATATGGACCAATGATGAGATAGAATAGTTAACTCGCATAATTTATATAAAAAAATATGATCCTTTTATATTTTGTTATTTCTTCACTCACTTTACTTTTAAAAAAATCTTTCAAATTAAATTCTTTTCCCAAAATCTTCTATTCGCACTTGTCCTTACACTTTTGATTAGGTAATTCATCTTTCTCTCTAATTTGTAATCCCATATTTAAATGGCTTTGTCATGTTCTTATCAGAATGTTCCTTTGTGAAAAAGACATTGAGAAATATAATATCAATAAATAATTTGAAATTGTCGAACCTGAAAAAAAAAAAAGATATAAGGCCATAACATCTTATTATTAGAGATATTTTACTTAATTTGGGATGAGTAAAGATGGAAAAGAAATGGAAAAATACAATAGTTGTAACACAATATATGTGATTAGTGGAACTTATTTAAATTGTCATGTCATGAGACGTGATAAAATCAAAACTGAAGATGTGGATCAAATGATTTTAGATATACAGAGAAAGTTAAAGGGAAAAAAGTATAGATCAAGTTATACATCGTGATTTGTTGTCTAATATAATTATTAGCCACAATTTGCCTTACAAATTTGTTGAGTATCTAGAACTCGTGAATTGGATAAATTTTCCTAGTGCAATTATGGTATCTAAAAACACTATTAAGGTTAATATTGAGATAATGTATATGCAAGAAAAGACAATATTTAAGAAATTGTTTGCCTCAATTCCTAATATGATTTGCTTAACTTTTAATTTATGGAAACCAATTAATATTAAGGGTTTCATATCTTTGACTTCCCATTTTGTTAACCTGACTTAGAAGTTAAATAGCAAGCTTCTTAACTTTTGTCATATGTGTCCCTCTCACATAGGTTTTCACAAGTTTTGAGGTGTTTAAGAAGATTAATGACTTTATTAAAAGATCAAGGATCAGAGAAAAAATCTTTTCCTAACATTTTGGATAATGCTTATGCTAATGATGTTCTCCAAAATACTTTAAAAAGTCAACTTTTTTTTATAAAATGGTTTAATATGTGGTGGTGAATTATTTAATGTTCATTCTTATGTGCATATCTTAAATTTAATTGTTCAAGAAATATTAAAGGTGAGTGATATTTTGAAACAAATTAAAAATATCATTAAATATGTGAAGAGTTCAAAGAGTATAATAGTGAAATTCAAACAATGTCTTGAAAGATTTAGTGATATTGATGTATTATGTTAATTGTATCTTGATGTCCCTATAAGATGAAACTCAATTTACTTGATTCTTAAAAGTGCTCTTAAATATCAATGTATTTTTTAATCTTGTACTTGGTTGATAAATCTTATAAATATTGTACTTTGAGGAAGAGTGAGAGAGTGTTGAAAAAGTTTATAAGTTATATCCACCTTAATTTTGCCATAAGTTTTGTAATTTTTTATAAGTTTGGAAAAATTAGTGTTTCATGATGAAAAATGTGAAAGAAGAAGATAAACTAATTAAAAATATGGTTGAATTGATTATAGTTAAATTTAAGAAATATTGAGGTGTATATAATGTTGTGTTTACATGTGATGCAATTTTAAACTTAAGAATAAAATTAAAACATTGAGTCTTTTACTATGAAAAATTGATTCACTTATTTGAAAGTTAAAATTGGAAAAGATAAGAAAAAATTATATAAACTTTTTTTTTTCGAATAGTCTAACAAAGGTTTTAAAGCGTCATTAAATATTCAAATGTGTAAGCATGAACATTATTCATTCTCATTTACTTTTAAACCAAGTCTTTTTTTATATAAGTTAAGTACTTTAATCTACTTTAATTAATTTTTAAAATTTTGTTACCCTTATTCATTATGCATATTACTAACTTATTATATCATAATAGGAATTAATAATCGCCAAGCTTCAAACAAGAAAGGACACAACTTTATACTTAATTGGTTTGACTAACTTTGTAAATTTCTTTTTTTAACAAATGGATGTGTTAGAATGTTAATAACAATCTAACACTTCTCAAATATTGCTTTAATGGTTGGAGATTTGTTCAACATTCTTATTATCACAATTGCATTTGAATCTTTATTTAGCATTAGTTTCTGGATCTTTAAACAATATAGAAATCATCTTTTACTTGAAAACGTGAAAGAAAATATTTGTACTTCTATTTTGAAAGCATAAATTTTCTGAGGATTAGCTTATTATATTTTTATTGTATTTTTTTTATTTTAAATTTATTCATTCACATGGTTCAAACAATGTGTACAAATGATATAAAATATTATAATTATGAAAAAGCAAAAGATAAAAGTTGGATACATCCTACTAAAATAGAAAGACAATAATAATGTTTTTTAAATGAACATAATGTAACAAGGAATTATTATAGTTTTTAATAGCTTGAATAATAATTTTTATGTTTCTTTGTTAATGAGAAATTTAATTTTAATATATTTATCTGTGAAATATTTTAAGATAACTTTTTTATTTTTAAATTTTGCTTATACAGTTGATCCATAAATCTGCGGCGATCGTTACAGAGCATATGGGCCAATTCACTTTTTACAAGGTCAAAATGGGACTGACAAATATCCCTACTTTTTCTAACAAAAAATAAACTTAATATAAAGTAATTTCAACTTTTTTTAATCTCAGTCCTTGTTTCAGTAGGAGTGAGAATCTAAGTTAATCTCAATAGACAGGTTTTAATGATATATAAATTTTGCTTTAATATAAAGTTATTTTTTGGAACATAAATTTTGACAGTCCATGTCCAATTAATAAAATGGAAAGCTAAAGTTTACTACACTTATAAATAAGACAATTTTTTATTTTGATTTTATCTTTTTAATTTTAAAATATTTGAAAATAATTCTTACTACATATAAAATCAAATATGACATTGTTTTTGGAAAGAGAACTACACCTTCTTTCTGAGAGCATGACTGTTCTTATTTGGTATATTAATTCTGTAATAAACAAATATTTGAATATTGAATGTATTTAATTGGCACATAATTATAATATTTTTTATGGAAAATTATTTATGATGATATTAATTAGGGTTTTCTGTTTTGGAAGTGAGAAGAAGAGTATAAAGTGATATTGGAAGAAGTAAAATTGCACTAAGAAAAGAAAAGGAGCGCAGAGAGAGAAGAAGTGAAAAAAACAGAAATACAAAAGCAATGGCTACTTCGCTCTCTTTCTCGCCATCGCTCTCTCTCAACACGCTCTTCTTCAACAAGACGCTTCCATTTCCTCGCTCTTCTTTTCTCCCTCGCTCACTTTCCAAATCCCTAATCTCAATCTCCACGCGCCGCTGCTCCTTCACCGTGCGCGCCCAATCGCAAAACGGAGCCGATGCTGTCGCCGCCCACTACGACTTCGACCTCTTCACCATCGGCGCCGGAAGCGGCGGCGTCCGAGCCGCTCGCTTCGCCGCTAATACCGGTGCTTCTGTTGCCATCTGCGAGCTTCCTTTCTCCACCGTCTCTTCCGAAACCACCGGAGGCGTCGGTGGAACGTGAGTTTCTCGTTTTCCCTCAGTTTTTACAATTTCGATTTGTGAAACTAGGGTTTCTTGTTTTGGAGGATTGGAATTCGTCGATTTCGGGCTAACCAAGCTCTTTTGATAAGTTCACAGTATTGGATATTTATTTGGCTTTTTTCATGCAACGTAATAAAAATATTTAAATAATCATATCTCAGCTTAACCCCTTTTAGTCCTCAAATTACAAGAGATTTAAAATGCTAAGTCTATCTATTAAAGAAAGATATTTTAAGTAAGTATACTTAAGAATTTTATGCTTATTGTCTTTATGATATCTTAATAATGACTGAGCCTTCAACTCAACCTGTGGTGGTTTTTATATGAATAAATGTTTACAAGTTAGCTATTTAGTCAATTTTCCCTGTATTATGGCCTTCTCACTGTATTCATTGATTGTATTCAGTTTTTGTTCCTTTTTAGAAGAATTCAAATGCTTATTTTTATGTTTCCTTTGTCTTCTCCTTGTAGCTGTGTAATACGAGGATGCGTGCCGAAGAAGTTGCTGGTTTTTGCATCAAAGTTTTCTCATGAATTTGAAGAAAGTAATGGTTTTGGCTGGAGATATGACAGTGAGCCGAAGCATGATTGGAGTAGTTTGATAGCTAATAAAAATGCTGAGTTGCAGCGTCTTACTGGAATCTACAAGAATATCTTGACCAATGCTGGAGTCAAGCTGATCGAAGGCCATGGAAAGGTAGGATAATGCTATGGCTTTGGTTTGAAGTACTTCATAGCTTTCTAGATAATAATCAACAAATAAAGATTTTTTTTATATTTTATGGTGATATTGCTTTTGGAACCCGCAGATTATAGATTCTCACACGGTTGATGTTAATGGGAAGCAATATTCAGCCAAACACATTTTAGTTGCTGTCGGAGGTCGCCCCTTCATTCCTGATATTCCTGGGAAGGAATATGCAATAGATTCAGATGTTGCTCTTGATTTACCATCAAAACCTGGGAAAATAGCTATTGTTGGTGGTGGTTACATTGCCTTGGAGTTTGCTGGTATCTTTAATGGTTTGAAAAGCGAGGTTCATGTCTTTATACGGCAAAAGAAGGTTCTGAGGGGATTTGACGAAGAGGTATGCAATCATGAATGATATAATTGGAGAATTGTTACTGCTTAATAAACTATCTCATTCAAATTGTAAACTACGTCTGCAGATTAGAGATTTTGTTTCGGAACAAATGTCTCTGAGAGGTATTGAATTCCATAACGAGGAGACTCCCCAAGCTATCACGAAGCAAGCTGATGGTTCATTCTCTTTAAAAACCAACAAAGGTACAGTGGACGGTTTCTCACATATTATGTTTGCTACTGGACGAAGACCTAATACTAAGGTATTATTTTCAATTATATATTTTTACTTTTCTGTAGCTACCTGTTTGAAATCTAAATATGTGCCAGTATATTTTAGCTTAGAAAATTATTTAGAGGTGAGGAATTTGATTGAGCTTACCAATATTGTTTTTCAATTGAAAATCATGTTAACAACATACATTGAATAGATCAATAGAAATAGTTTTTTAACTATTGTTTTAGTCTATTATGTGCCAATATTTTCCCCAAGTTATGTGCTTAATTTTCTTTGAATAATTCTGTGCTGATGCTGCATGCTAGTTTCTGTCTTTTATTAGAGGTTGGGAACTTTTTAACTCCGGTTTATTTGCCCTTGCTCCTTAGTTGGCCCCATTTCCTTAAGGGTTATGTTACATGTTTCAAATTTTAAAATTTAAATTTTTACTTTGCAACATCTTATTTTTATACATTGAGCAGAAAGAGACGAAAACATAGTGAATATATTTATGAACTGCAATTTCACTGCAGAACTTAGGGCTGGAGTCTGTTGGCGTGAAACTAGCTAAAGATGGAGCAATAGAGGTAATTTAAGCTTTATCATTGGTTCTATTTAGTGTATATTCATATGTTCTTGGTCTCACTCTTCTTCATCCCAGGTTGATGAATACTCTCAAACATCAGTTCCTTCAATTTGGGCAGTTGGAGATGTTACAAACAGAATAAATCTGACCCCAGTTGCTTTGATGGAGGGAGGGGCATTAGTGAAAACACTGTTTCAGGATAACCCAACAAAACCTGATTATAGGTATATATACATAATGCATCATGTTTTAGGTTTTTATTTGCATTATGCTGAAGCTCAGATGGATTTTTTAAACAAAATATCATTGATAATAAATTGGTAAAAGAACTGATAGTGTGTAAAAGTAGTCCTGTGACAATAACGACTGCTTATAAAGTTTGTATAAAATATAACTTGACTTTTTGTATTATTACTATTGTTTCATACCTATTAAATATAATCTTTCCATTATTGCTATTCGATCCTGGGATAATCATTTTAACTGTTTTTTTTTAATGTTAAAAACACAATGAAATATCCTGGTCGCTGGACTTCAGAAAACACTTCTTTGAGATTTCAAATTTGCCAGTTATATGGTATAATTATTGACCTTAAACATATGCTATAAGACTCCATATTCTACTATTTTGAATCTTCTTGATTTGCTGATATATTTTAAGAAACCAGTTTTAGGATTGCAAAAGATTCATATATAACTTTCATATGTATAGCTGGTCTGGGACTGACAGTTACATCCTCAAATGGCTTCACTATTCAGAGAGAATATCATTATAAAAAAAATCCAACTGTTGAATCGTGGGTATCTATTCTGCCAATCTTGCACATTAATTTTGAAATATTTTTATTTGTTTGAAAGCTTGTTCATAAATCTCTGATGATAAAAGAAGTAATCGACAATGTATCTGAATTACAGTTGTGATGGAACTAATGAAACCATTTGTTTGAAGGTCAAACTATTTTTGAATTCCGTTAACTTATTTGTGAGTATCGAGAACAGAGCTGAGTAGTTCAGCAAAGGTGAAGAAACCAAAATCTTTATTGTATTTCAAACAGTTGGAAATTTTGGTTCCTGAGCATATTTGTTGTGACCCAACCAAATAGGACTTGACCCAATAGTTAATAGTAGAGAAACTGTTATAAAAAATGTCAAACAGTGTCTTTCTAGTAAATCGTCTCTTCAATAATTTATTAGTGCATACATTATGCTCTAGCTTTCCGTTTCCATAATGTAAACAACCACTCATTCCGGAATGTGCACATAATATCGGATGCTAATCTTGGTAGCTTGTACACTGCTGTGTTTTAGTAAATTCATACCTTCCCAACTAATTCTGTTACTTTCCTCTTTATCTAGAGCTGTTCCTTCCGCTGTATTTTCTCAACCACCAATTGGACAAGTTGGTCTTACTGAAGAACAGGTGGGAGAATTTTGTAGTGTCTGATTCTCATACATGCAAATGACCTTGTGCATATTTTAGTTGGTTGTGCAGATTAATGTTTTAATGATGTCTTTTGTGATTTTCCAGGCTGTACAGCAATATGGAGATATTGACGTCTACACTGCAGATTTTAGGCCGCTGAAAGCTACTCTCTCTGGGCTTCCGGACCGGGTTTTTATGAAATTACTAGTCTCTGCAAAAACAAATCAAGTTGTGGGTTTGCATATGTGTGGAGAAGATGCTCCTGAAATTATACAGGTTTTTGTTGCTACAGCTGCTCTGTATTGCTTTGTAACGATACGTGAAATTTCAATTCACTTGATATGCATTTGATTTGATGCCCAGGGGTTTGCAATTGCTATTAAAGCGGGCTTGACCAAGGCTCAGTTTGATGCCACTATAGGCGTTCACCCAAGTGCAGCTGAGGAATTTGTTACCATGAGGACTCCTACCAGGAAGATTCGAAAGAGTCCATCATCTGAGGTAAGTAGATGATTCTCAGCTTGTTTTTCATTGATTTTCTTGTCCAGAAAGTCATGCATTGGTCAACAAAATAAATACATAGGTGATTTAAGTGGTAATGAATAATACATCAACCATACTTTGATCTTTAGAATTCAAGGACACTACATATACATTTATTGAAAAATAACTGTATTGAATCCTATTTTTTCCATGCACGACTGACTATTGAATCCAAAGTCTGGCTGTTGTATTTCCCCTCCTAGGTCTGGCAATATGACATTCACTTGGGCTTTAAAGTCTTGATGATACGTGCTCTTCTAATAATTTCAAATTGCTAGTTTTGTAAATTTGTATAATAAATTTGCGTATGAGTAATGGTGGTTCCATTTAATACCAGGGAAAGTCGGGTTCTGACGTAAAAGCTGCAGCAGGAGTTTAACAATAGAGCTGTGCTTAATTGTTATACTTGAACAAACCAGTCGGTGCCTCAAGGTATCGATGAATTTCTGTTTCTTAAAAGAATACATATTTTTCGTACTCACGTACTGCGTTAAGTTTTTTTAATGGTGAATTAGGACTTCAGTAGACATTAGTATCTTGTTTGTGCAGTGCTGCCATATCACACATGGACAAATAAAATTACGAAATGATATGTGATTTCAGTAACTGACAGGGTTAGTTGTCTTTGTTGATTGTTAACCAGGCTGGTTGTCACTGAAATTATCGTGATTGTCAAATTGTTGGAAGAAATTCAGGACGATCTTCAGCAACCGAGTTTTCAGCACAGTACATCGAATATTCAATTGACCCCGGATAAGGCGAGTGAAACTTTCGTTGCCATTTTTTTACCTTTTGTAATCTAAATCATTTTTCCTTTGCCAGTCCTTTCATGTACAAAAAAATAAGAGGAAATTCCGTGAGAGTTTGATTTTAAATAGTCTTTTTTCTATCGAATTTGTAGTGGGAATTGAGACAAAAACAATCGGCAGCATGAATAATAAGTTTCTTTTCTAATATACATGATGTTATTCGTCTCTATATTTGCAATTTCCAACTGCAAAATTTATCCATTCTTGTGGGTGCACAAAATCATAGGACGAGCTGAGTTAGGCTTAATAAACAAAATCAAGTGGTCAAATTATATGATATATTATTCTTTTAATGTTATAATATGTTGACTGGTTTATAGGCTGCGTTTAGGATATTTGTTATGTATATTTTAATTTCAATTTCCCTTGTTATATGCTGGTCACTTAGCACTCTGCTGCTCTTTTTCTAAGGCATTTCATTGTCTCATGAATTCATTTCAATAACGTGTATCTCCCGATTTTAAATATCAAATATTAAAATATTTTATACTATTTTGATTCTTTCTAACATTGCTCTTCTTGGTCTAGAGAAATATGAAAAAGGAAAAAAGAGCAAGCATTTACCCAATTTCAAGTACCTAACCATGCCATGCCTAAAAGTATTTTATTCTTTTGGTCTAAAAAGTGGCACTAATTTCTTTTGAATGCGTCCATAGTTATGGGAAATAGAATGACAGTGTCCTTGATGTTTTTCCTCTATCATTGTCTAAATCTTCATCATCATCCTCTCAACTACTTCCTCTACCCTTATCAGAAAACACTGCAGTTCTTCTTCCCTGCAACCTCAGTAGTTTCAGGAGGTTGTCACCCTTTGTCACAATAAAATAATTATGAGGGCAATAATCTTTTATCATTCTCAAACTCCATCATCACATCACAATATAGGAATTCAAGCTTTATGAGATAGAATTGAACACTTGATTATTTTATTTATTAGTGAATCATTATTTAAATATTAATTTATGTACTAACAATATTTTTGTATCCGTTTTGATCATATTCTATTTTATTTTATGTATCAGCAGTGATATTTTATGTTATATATATATATATATATATATATTTACCTTTACAAAACTAACATTTCGTTCTTAAATTACCTAAACATAATATTAAAAACCTCCAATCATAATATGAAAATGATTAAATATAATCTTAAGTTGTTCAAGTGTAAATCATAACTAAATAACATTTTCACTAAAAATAATCGTAAATTAACGAGACACTTCTGAAAGAAAAAAGCACCACTACTGATTTCTCACATTAACGATGAATTTGCTAGAGGCATAATGTGAAATATAATTTAACAAAACATTTATTTCCATGCAAATTCATCTCTAAATCCTAGAATTTTAACCAGAGTTATTCATTTGTTGGCAATTTTGTAGTTAACTCGTCAGAGAAATAATTTGTCGCCAATTCATTATAAAGTCCAGATAATGATATTTCAATTTAGCTACTGATAATTCCTTTGCAAAAGCTTCACAAAACTAATGAGAGAAATACTTTCTCGCTAATCCTTCGTGCATCTGGCCAAGTTAAAATATATGATCTACGACACAATTCCCATGCAAATAATAGGAAAAAACAATATAAACTTTTCTTTAAAGTAATTACACACCTATAATTTATTATGTCATTTAATCATTTTGTATACATTTATATAATAATTTATTATGTAATAATTAATTATCTTATATATTTTTATATATTTAGAATGTTTAAGTAATGTCTAACACATTTCAATTTCAATTATATTTTTTTTTTCATACGAAATTTAATTCATATATTAACTGGTTTAAAAATATCAACTATTAGTTAATGTTTATATTTACTTTACGTTGCAATAAGTTATTATTTGTCGTCTTTGGCTAATTTAAATTATTAATAAGAAATTGTTATTTTAAAAAATTGACTCTAACGAACCACCTATTATGTGATTCACCTGCACATATATAAAATTTGATTATTTTTTTAATATATACCTGGCTTCTCATTGATAAAATGTTTTGAAGAATTGGTGGAAGTTTGAATATTACCATGATAACTTTATGGACATGAATTGTTAATGATGAGTTTGATAAATGGAAGGCACAGTGTAGTGTAGTGCATTTCATGTATCAGATGGAGTGAGACCGAGTTGGGTGAGATGGTGATGCATATCTTCGGGGTGAACCTGAAGCTTTGGTCGTTCAGGCTGCATCCAGCGTCCATCGTTGCTCCTGATCATGCCCTTGTTCGCATCTTGCCTCCAGTTTGGTGGAATCATGTGATGGTCCTTCAGGAAGTCACATCCCTTGTTCACCAGCGCAGGATCTCTTCCACTCGCTAGCACGAATCTTTCACCCTTCCCATGGTATCTGCATGCGCATCCACTAATTAATACTTATTAACATCTTGTCTTAATTATAATCTACTTAACTCTACTTTAATACAAAGATGTTATAAAGCATATATATATTTATTTACTCTTCAAGTTCTTTATAAAGAAAAATAATATATACATCTATTTATTAATAAGTTACACCTATGATCTCTTAGAATCTGTATAATGCATTTTAAAGACATGGCACTTTCTAACGCCACTATTATTAGAATAAAAGCTGACAATATTTTGGAGTGATACGTCAATAACTACATAAATTTATACCACCATCTACAACTAGTTTTATTAAATTTTATTTAATAGTTTAATTATATTTTAATTACATAATTTAAATTTAATAATTTAGAGTTGTTAAAAACTTGTTTAGAAAAAAAAAGTCAGTGGTCAACATAATTTTTTCCAATATTTTGTTTTCATGATCATTTGACTAGCTTGATGGCTGTAAGAATACGTCGTTTGTTAGGTTTGACCAAACAACTATAGCTAGTAATATAAACACGAACGGTAACAAATTATATTGAGCATCCAAAAAACGAGTCGGAAATAGAATATTTACGTGCCAAGGCCTAAGGACTAGTATTTTGTCCTCAAGTTCTCCAATTATGCAATTCATGCCCGTATTTAGTAATTTACGATGCATTGCTCCCATTCTTATCTTCCATATATCTATTTTATTATATATGTGAAGACAAAAAAATAATGTTGAAGTTGATGTTTCACTAATTATATTGAATCCATGTAATACCAATCTATCCCTTTCCCTACACGAAATCACTGTTTTAATACGTGTCACTAGCATTATATATTAGGTTGCTCTTATCAAGATGAGTTATAGCATGTTAAAATAATCATGTGCCCACTACAATCTATTCCTATCTCACCTAATAACAACCAAGTTACAACTAATATATTATGTTATTCATTTTTCTTTTGCAAAAAGTGTTATTTTATTTTTCAATAGTAAAAAATAGTGGAACATGTGGACTACTTCAGCCCATATAAAACAAATTCTAATCTATATCATAAACATTTCATCCACATTTAACACAAACATGATTAAATAGTGGGTTGAACCTAACCTCTTTTAAGAACTCATCTACCTTTGCTATATCTAGACTATACTTCCTATTTATTGAGTTCGGTTGATTTGATCCCAATGCCAACTATACCTTCTTGCACATACCATTGTATGTGGAACCGACAACACAAGTTTTGTATACAAATATTTCCAATCAAGTTTTTTTTTTTTTTTTTCTCTTTTCCTTACCATTCAAAACATATATCACAGATTTGGTTTGATTTATTTTAAGTGCAATGTGAAATTGAAACTAATACAAGATTTTGTAGTTTGAGTTTATGGTTTTTAAATTTTTTTATATATGGATTTTATGGGCAATTAAAAAATGAATTCAATTAATGCACTATAGAGTTTAATAATTAGTTGATTTTAAAAAATAACATTTAGATAACTATAATGATTATATTTCAAATCATTCATAATCAACAAAAAAAACTCACAAATTAACACGACTAAGAAAGTATATAACACATAAAAGAACATAACGGAATTATGACTTAGTTTAGGAAAACAAGATTTTATATAAAAAAATTTTAGTTTCACTAATTCCATTTTTTTTTATCACTTCGATAATTAAAAGACTCGCGTATGATCTATTCTACAACCCCCATTACAAATTTATTGGATTACATATATAGCATTGATGTACCCTTTTAAACCATGAATAGTCTATTAACGATTTAAGGTTTCTTTTAACTTGATTTGTCTTAGTAAAAAGAAAAAACCTGATTAAGAATTATTTTCACTAAAAAAATCAAACTCAATCCATACAAAACGATTTCACTTTGAGTTCAGTACATTAAGTACTTATACTCCATTCATAGTTTACTACCACAGAATAATAATCTGATACATGTACAACACGTAAATGCATGCAGTGAGACAGAAGAAAATAGCAAAAGAAATGAAAGGAGTTGAAACTGACCCGTCGAGAAGATGCAGAAGACCTTCCAAGTTATGGGCACAGACTGCATCAGCATTGGGATTCAGAAACGGCGATTTCCGGTGGTCCAGCTCCAGCTCCACCCCAACGTGCGAGTAGCTCCAAGGCAGCTTCTCCGCCACCTTCATCACCGCCGCCGGCAAGTGCTCGTTAAACAAAAATCCGGGAGCCTTGGGCACCACGTCATGCTTGTTCACCACCCTCAACACCTTCACCCCCAGCCTCTCCAACCTCTCCTTGAACCTCACGTTCCCCACCCGCGGCCCCGAAAACGACATCACCGTCACCCCCACGCCCCTACTATCCCTCATCACGTTCACCCCCGTCTCCGCAATATCATACGCGCTCAAAATCGCCAACGCACTCCCCAAACTATGCCCTGTGATCGTAATGCTCACTTCCTCATCCTTATATATCTCCAGCAATCTCTTCACCTCCGTCAAAACCTGTTCCCGCGCCGAGAACTTGCAGTAACTGCAACTCTCTTCTTTATCCGTGTAAAGCTCTAGAAACCCTGATTCCACCTTCACCGTCTCATCGGGACACGGGATCCCGTTCGACGAGATTGGTTTGAGGAAATCCATGAGGTCCGCCACCCACTCGAGGCAGGTCACGGTGCCGCGCCAGGCGATGGTGATGTCGCGGCGGCCGAGGCGGGCGGTCATGGCGTGGTCAGAAACGGCGACGTAGCCGGCCCAGTTGGCGTTCTTGCTCCACATCTTGGACCAGCGCGAGTGCTTGAAGAAGTTGGGGAGGTTGATGTTGGCCGTTGCGTAGAGGTAGCGCGTGACGGTGTAGCCCACGCGGGGCATTTCGAGGGAGGAGAAGAAGTTGCGGGGCGTGAATCTGCAGCTGCCGCAGTACTTGGAGAAGGGGTCGAAGTCGAAGGCGTCGTAGCAGGCCTGGGCCATCTCGCCGTAGCGGATCATTTCCATCCGCATGAGAGGGTCCATGGGCTCCAGAAGCCCGACCCAGTCGTTCTCGCCTTGGATTTCTCGCCAGGCCTCGGGGAGGCGCTTGAGGTGGTCCTCTAGCTTGGGTTTGTAGTTGTTTCTATGCGTTGTTGCTTCGTGGTGTTCTTGCTCTCTGGCGGTGGAGATTGAAGAGTTCTGACACGTGGCTAGTTTGATTGAGTTTTGGGTTGGTCTGAGAGGTGTTTGGAATTTGGAGGGTAATGGGAAGGTAAGTTTGTGAGGGTTGGGGAAGGAGAAGAACATGTTTGAGATTGAAGGAGCAGCCATGTTTGCTGGGGAAGAAGACTTCCTCTGTATAAACAAATTATACTCTCTTCTTGCATTTATATACCCTAATATTTTATACTAACACATGAAAATAAATACTTTATTACTACCTATTATTTTTCTCTCCTTCTCTCTTACCATCTTATAATATCATTTCTTGTATTTATTTATTTAACGATAAAACTGGAAAATCCACCCTGTAATATTTTGAATAAAATAATAATGATGATAATGATACAAGTGAGGAAGGTGTGTACAGCCTGGTGGATTTGGAGAATCGGATTGGGCTGTATTTTATTATTAATTAATTTGTATTGATGATTGTTTTCTTTTTTGTGTGTGAATTTATTGATTTATTTGTGTTATTCTTGTTCCTGGAAGTGATTTAATGGAAATGGAAAATAACTGCTCAACAACACAAGACTGCTATATTTATTGTAAATCACCCTCTAATCACCTTTCCAATCTTATTATCTTCTAAATCGTTTTAAAATAGCAAGTGGATTAATTAGATTTAGAAATGGATAATAATCGCGGAGTTTTAGCATTGATAAAAGAATTTTCACTTAACACAAAAAATTCAGAAGCAAAATTCAAAAATAATTTTTGATGATCTAAACAGAGTTTATCTAAATAGTCGTAAATTTATATTAACAAATAAGTCAATATTTTACTCAGTTAATTATTTCTTATATTAGGACTTAAAACTACTACTCTCATAATTAATTTTGATCAATTATCTAATAAGCCAATTAATTAAGTTTGGACAATAATCCTAATTACACAAGCTTACAAAACAATCGGAAAAAAATCTAACAAAAATATAATACAAATATGACACACTATTCATCTTCTAAGAGATGACTTTGAACTTCGTTAGAAGTATCATTCCACTTTGTTTAATCATCAAACTTTTTATCGTTTAGTTCATCCTAATGATTCACGTGTCTATTAAAAAAACAAACCATTTTTTTAAACAGAAAAACAACCTCAACTTCTCAGAGCATGAGAATTATTATTGGCGTAACTCATGTTGTCACTAATAAACTCATATATACACATAATTAATTTTTACTTCGTTGTTATTTTTTACTCCCAATACAATTTTTTTTAAAAATAAAATAATATAATTAGCGCAATACAAAACTTATTAGTTAAAATAATAAAAGTTGCATGATGAAAATAATAACTAATTGATTATAGCTTGAAAAACGTTTTTTTGATATGTTCCACACGATTATGTATGTCCATTGTTGACACATTCTTGATAAATCTCATTGAAGGTGTGTATAGTTATTGTGTCCATATCTCAAGCACACAAATTACAGAGTGAAATTGAAATATTCCAAATATGTGCTAGCTTCTTGATGTTAAGAAATAAATTTTCTTTTATCTCCACGTGACTTTGCAATAGTCTTAATTAGTGGGACACATTTAATATAAATAAATTTAATTAATTATGAAAAAAAAAATTATACCAGTGTATAGTTATGATTAAAATCTATAATAAATATTCGAAGGTATTGTGCGATCACTTTGAGTGATGAATACAAATATATATTAATTACTCGCATAGAGGAGGAGATAGGAACTATATTTAATCTGCGTATATATTTATTATTCAATCTCGCATATGTTATTATTTGTAGTTAGTCGTTTTCATTAAGATAATTTTTAAAAAAATCAAATAACTAAAATAAAGTTAATAAAGAAAAACAATAAATATCATTATGACTCACTATCTTAGATGTAACCAAATTAAATTAATGGTCTGTGTATCAATCAATATATTATTCCAATATATTATTCATAACATATATATGAAATTTACATACTTTATTATTCCATAATATATGCCTTTTGAAAATAATTGTAAAGAAACCATACACGTATAAATGCAAAAACTTATACCTGTATAAATGCATAACAGAGTATGTTACTTTTACCAGACATTAGTATTTACTTCTTTTGGCACATCATAATAAAACAAAACTGAAATACATATATACGGTTTTTTACTGGTTTTTTTCTTCTTTTATATAATTTTTCATATGATCACGTACTATTGTTAAATTTTGGAGTTAGTATAATTAAGAAATCAAAGTTCATAGTGCTATTAACATAAAATCTTTTATAAATATTAAAATCGATATAAATGTTTTTTAATAATAAAAATGAATATTGAGTACACGTTGTGTGTTATTTTGCAGTGGGACAAGTGGAAAGATGGCGTTGATTTTAGTAAAATTTGACTAAAATCCATTATATAAAATTTCCTAATTAAATATTATACATGAACAAATATAATTAACAATTATCACGCTAAAATTAATTAATCAAAATTTTCAATAAATTAATTTTCTAGAAGATACCTTGCTCTATGATTAAAAAAGTAAAACAAAAGTGGTTGTTAGTTTTATTATATACCTTTTTTTCAGTAATTAGTTGTGGATAGGTTCGAGATTTTACTTTTAATTTTTGTGGATTAATTTTTAAAAATGATTTATGTGACTATATCAATTCATTCCTATTTTATAAATTTAAACCATTAAGAAATTTTAAATAATTTTTTGAATTATTGATTCTATTTGGTTTAACTTTTACATAAACATGTTGCTTTTAAGAATGTATTGGATAAGTATTTCAACCATTTTTAAATAATTATTTTAATGAAAAATATTATAATTTTTAAATGATACAAAAAAGTCTTCTAATTTTTATTGGACCTTATTAAAAGTCTGCTAGTATTAAAAATAAATAAATAAATTGATGGATCATTTTTTAAGATGGATTTCGATTAATTTCAAATGACTTTTTTAGTAGAACGTGTTAATATCACACTCATCAAATAATTCCATTAAAATCTTGAGATTTTCTAAGACTCTTTCTTTTTTCTATCCATTTCCAAACTGTTTTTTCTTTTCTTCATGACAGGTAATTTCTTCTATTTATTTTAGAGGTGTTATAATATTCATATGGAGTACTTGGTAACTTTTTTTTTCTCGAGTTATTTAAGTATTACATTGCGAATTCTCTTTACATTATATAGTCTTTTCTATAATATTTTAAATTCAAGTTTTTTGAATGAGAAAAATGTAACTAAAAGAATAGTCTTACTAAAAATGATTACCAAAAATACCTAGATGAGGCTAATCATCAGATAAATACTTAGCAGCAATAACGTAATATGCAAAAAATAATTTTAATTCTATAATATGCTTCCTATTATAATTTTTTTTTCTGTATTAAACATTGTTTTTTAAATTTTAACAAGTAAAGGGTAATTTTGTAAATTAAAAATATTTTTAACATATATTTTAAAACTTTTTAAAGGTGTTAAGTTCAGACTAAGTTTCATAGTTTAATACGAAGGGAGAAATAGTGTAAATACTCGCATTTCTTAAAGAATAATGCAATTTATTTTAGCGATGTCGAGTTTAATAGACTAAACTATATATTTTTTTCACATAATTGAAGAGGTGGTGCAATTAGAAGTTTTAAAACGGGCTAAATTCTCACATGAACCATGGATTAACCCAATAGATTTCTGAAAAATTAATTACATATTAATCTTAATTTCTTTTAAATATAAATACATGATAATTACTAAAGATAAAATGTGTTCAAATACCTTAACTATTAACAGAGTTTAAATAAAATTAATTTTTTTACTAAAATATAATTTTTTATTATAGTAAAAATGAAATATTAATATTTATTACATTGAAAATGAAATATTAATATTTATTGTACTACAGATATATAGTTTATTTATTTTTTTGTTATTTTTATTTATTCAATTTGACTTCTTTATTAATAAAAAGTTTAATCAAGTCCTTCAATTTAAAAATTCTTCCATGCGAGTCTTTTAAGATTCAATTAAGCCACCCAATTTTTAAAAGTGCAACAGTGTGATGATTTTCTCTTCTCTACTGAAATTATTGTAGTTAGTTTTATAAATTATTGATATACATTAGTTATGAATTATATCGTGAATAAATTAGAATTGACAATATTTTGTTTGTTAACTGGTTTATTGCTAATTAGATGAAAAGTTATCACATGATAGCATTTTTAAAAATTGACTGACTTCATCAAACCTTTTATTAATAATAGATCAGATTGAATAAAATAAATAATGGGTCTAAAAAGATAATTAAACTAAATTATTGCGGATGAATGGTGGTGGATGCATGAGAATTTTGAATCTAACAGATGTAAAATGAAAGCAGGGAAGAAAAAATAAACTACACTGATTGTATAATCAAATTGTGTTTGTTATTCAATCTCTTGTGATGACGTGTAATCGTAGGTAATTTTAAAACTGTTACATATCATTTTAACATCCCAAAAAATTATATATGGTCCATTATTATATAAGGCATACATTTTTTTATATTTTATATAAACAGCTTAGTATACACAATAAATATATATATATAATTATCAACAATAAAAATATAATTCATTCAATATACCATGACTATATACACTACATATGAATCTATACATCAAAAAATTCAATAAGTAAAATGTTAATTAATGTCTCTCCGAATACTTGTATTAATTATATATTTTTATAGACTGATGTATTATTTAATACTTCAAAACTTAGATTTACATCTAACTTAATATATTAGATTAAAGGAAGTTCATTATAACTAAAATGGTTACTTTCAGTGTAAATTGAATACAACAAAATTGATGTATCTACATATCACTGTGTGCAATAACTCTTCTATTAACTTCTCACCACTTGATGTCTTAGTTTATGTAATTTAGACACAATTAGTGAAGTTGAATATTTTTTGTTACATAAATATCAATACTTAATATATAAATCAAACTATGGTCCACGCATTATTCCAAATATATGACCTCAAATTAATACATACGTATCATTATCAATAACTTATTCCACATACATATTCCATTTAACAAAAAACCATAATTCAATTAATTATATTATCACTCACTTATCACATCTAATAGCATTTAACCAAATATATTGATTAGCAATACAGTCATACGATGAAAGATAAAAATCTTTAGCATTTAGAAATATTTAAAAACATGTATAAATTTTAGAAAATATCCTTTCACCCAATCAATGATTGGCTCGCCAAGTGAATTAAATACATGTTATTTACTTAGATATCATTATGCTTGCTCAGCCAAATATATCATTGTAACCAATTAGTTTTTAGTTGCCAGAAGACCAAAATTCTTAGGTTTTTAAATAAATAAATTTCACCTAATGAGCAAATCATTGGGAGTCTTATGCGTCTATTGAAAATATATTTGCCCAATGACCAAAACTTTAAGATTTTTAATTATCACCCAACAAAAGTCTTACTCGCCTAACAAAATTACAAAATTAAAGAATTGTGCAGAAAAAAAAAAGTGTTTATAATTGATTTAAGTTAGCTTTTCACTTCATTTTTATACTTAACATTAAATATTTTGATTATAAAATGAGCATAACACAAGTCAATCTGTCTTATAAAAATTGTAATACTTATATAGAACTAACACACACTAGAATTTTATTTATTTTCATTTTCAAACATTCAGAACATTCAACTACACACAACCAGAAGTAAAATTCAAACAAAGGCAGCATGTCACCTTTACTTTCAAAATATATATTCTAAGATTTTATTAACAGCATAAATGAATTTTCTTATCTGAAATGGTTTATTTTTAAGCAAGCTTCCAAATTCAATCAATAATGTTATATAAAACCTAGAGATTCAAAACAAGTTATCCAAATTTAATCAAATATTAGTATAAGAATAATTAAGTTAAAAGGGTCACCTATATCTACTAACTCCAACTAAGATTAACAATAAAAATATAAAAAAATGAAATAAATAAAGAATCTTATGAAAATATTTTTTCTATTCCCAGTCCAGATCACATGAAGATAAGTTTTTGGTTTTCTTGAATTTTCTACATTAATAATTCTCACAAAGTCAAATATTTTTTTCTCTATAATTTAATTACTTGATGTAAACATATCTTATAGTATCCGCCAACTCCAAAAATCTTATACATATCATATTATTTCTAATTAATGAAGAAGTGAAAGAAGAAATAAAAATTTGAAGGATAATTTCTTTTGAAGTTTGATTATTTTTATATATGATTAAACATGCAAGATATTACTATAAAATAATTAAATTTCAACTAAACTAAAACTTAAGTGTCCATTTATACTTTATAGCAAGCTAAAATATATAAAAATAAAATAAATAAAAAAAGTGTATATAAAGAGACTAAACAAAAACACATCTAAAAAATCATACAAATTTAAAAACTACATAAAAGTAAGCAACACTCATAAAAAGTGAAATTAAGAAAAATATACACTGAAATAATATAAATATTCTTAAGAAGATAATCTTTGATACAAATTGAGATGTCATTAAACCAATAAAGTACTTATATTTATCTTCAAAATCAAGATTATCAAATTAATATTGTGTGAGAAACCATCTACTCATAATTAATGCTCCAAGTAACCAAACTTATCACCTTGAAATCCACAATTAGACCAACCATTTGATGGAATTGGTGAATTATGACTATGCTAATGGTTTGAATGAAAAGAAGTTTACAATAAATCATACATATTTACTCTTATATTTTGGCTATTTGATAAAGATAATAGTGTAGTTAATTGTTATATTATTAACAACCCATTTAGGAAACAATATGAGAGTGAAATAACTAGATTTATTTAATATGCTATTGAGAATTTAAATATAGTCACCATATCTTATTAAATCCATATACACAAGTGTGCATAAATATATATGGTTATTATACTCTTCTTAAAAACATTATTGTTATTTTAATATTTTATAAGACTAAGGTCAAAATAAACATAAGTCAAACTTTATTTTCTATGGGTAAATTAAACTTAGAATAATGTCAAGAATTTTGGTAGGTTTTGAGTTATTGAAAAATCTGTTAGTTATAAAAAAATGACAACTTAATATTGACTTTATTATTTAGATTGAATAATATAAAAAGTATTGTTCCATAAAAAATATAATATAACATGTTGAAGTAAAATACATTATGTAAATAATTTTTTGTCATTTATTATTGGTTTGAAGTAGGCTAACTTTGTTAAAAACTTAGTCCATTACTTCTCTGGAAACATTTATTTTGTATCTTGTTAAAAAATTTGCAAACATACTGTTATTTCTACTAACATTATTTCAATTTTTTTTTCATTTTGAACTAAAAAATAATTTTCAAAAGGGATTTTAAAGGTAAATAACAGTACAATATATATTGTCGCAACCGAGACTACGACGAGGACGGCGAACAAAAATAATTTAATTTATTTTCAAATATAGTGGAATCGTCACTATAATTTATTAAAGGAAAACTATGGAAAACCGAAAACAAGATAAGACAAGTTCGCAAAAACGGATCTCGAGTCCGGGAGTCACGTGTGGGGAAGGTATTAGCATCCCCACAACGCCCGCCCTAAGGCGGTACCTTTAATTAAACGAGTAAAGGAGTGTGATTTTTTGAAATATTTATTTTTTCCAAGAAAACAAAATAAAATGCAAACAATAACAAACAAAGATATTTACTTTTTTAGAAAGGGTCCGACAAGGATTTGACCTCGCTCCTACGTATCTCTATAAAAGATAAAGAATCAGGGTTACGTAGTTCTTTGTCAATAAGATTGTAGGTTGGTTTGATATTTTTTGAAATTTTTGAAAGTTTGTGTTTGAAAATAGGGTAAGTAAATAGCGTCAGTGCCAGGTTTAAAGCTTGGGCTTTGAGTAACAATGCTAGGTTTAAAGCCTGGGCTTTGGGAAACAGTGTCAGGTTTAAAGCCTGGGCTTTGGGAAACAGTGTCAGATTTAAAGCCTGGGCTTTGAGAAAGGGTGCCAGGTTTAAAGCCTGGGCTTTGAGAAAGGGTGCCAGGTTTAAAGCCTGAGTTTTGGGAAACGGTGCCAAGTTTAAAGCCTGGGCTTTGGGAAACGGTGCCAGGTTTAAAGCCTGGGCTTTGGGCAACAGTGCCAGGTTTAAAGCCTGAGCTTTGGGAAACGGTGCCAGGTTTAAAGCCTGGGCTTTGGGCAACAGTGCCAGGTTTAAAGCCTGGGCTTTGAGAAACAGTGTCAGGTTTAAAGCCTGGGCTTTGGGAAACGGTGCCAGGTTTAAAGCCTGGGCTTTGGGCAACAGTGCCAGGTTTAAGGCCTGGGCTTTGGGCAACAGTGCCAGGTTTAAGGCCTGGGCTTTGGGCAACAGTGTCAGGTTTAAGGCCTGGGCTTTGAGAAACAGTGTCAGGTTTAAAGCCTAGGCTTTGGGAAACGTTGTCAGGTTTAAAGCCTGGGCTTTGGGAAACGGTGTATATCAAATTAACATGTAACAGTTACATGCAACATAAAATTGACAATTCAACTTAAACGGGATCATGTATGCAAAAAAAATGGAACATGATTAAATGACTTCGTAGCAATGCAAATCTTAAATATGTGAGGTTTAAATGATGTATGGTGGTTTTCCTTTTTTGGGTAAAATGATGCAGTTTTGGAGGTGATATAACACTATTTTAGGCTACTGTTTTGGAAGGGCTGTTTTCATGACATTCTTATGGTGAAAAGAGGTTCATGATAATGGTTTTAGGTGTTGTTTTCGTATGAAAACGTGGTGTTGTTTGGAGAGGTTGTTTTCATGGCATTCTTATGGTGAAAAGAGGTACATGATGATGGTTTTAGGTGCTGTTTTCATATGAAAATGTGGTGTTGTTTGGAAGGGCTGTTTTCATGACATTCTTAAGGTGAAAAGAGGTTCATGATGATGGTTTTAGGTGGCGCATGACTTTAGTTTTAAGGTTTGGCTCAGGAAGTGATGCTCAAAGGAGTGTGGTGTGTATTTTGTGGAGGAGCATGGCGGCAACATGGTGGGGTACGTGCAAAGGAATAAGAGTATAGGATTTCCGAGAATGAAAATGCAATAAAGATGAGTTTTTTAAAACAATAAAAAGAGAAATTTGAATTTTTTTTACTTTAGTTTTTATGTTACAAATTGAAACATTACTGTACCAAATTGAAACATACCTCTTATTCAAAAAGACGATGCACTTTCAATCCCTCATCTTTCTTTCTTCGTGCTCTTTTTTATTTCTACTCCAAGTCAGTAGTGATCCGTGAATCTTTTCTTTTTTTCTCTTTTCTTGCTCTTATCTTTTTTATTATTTAATTTATTTTTTTTATTCTGAAAGTAGTTCAGAGTAGTTTTGAAATATTGACTCTTTTTTCTTTTTTTTATTATTAGAGATGAAGTGTAGATGAACGTGAGAGTGAAATAAAACAGTTTGAGAACGATATTTTATTTTTTATTATTAATTTTATTTTGTATGTAGTGGAGAACGTGGGTTGTTATCTGAGCAGTTTCAAAATTATTATTTAGTATTAAAAAAAAAACAATGCCTGAAGTTAAGGAGTGAGAGATTTAGTGAGATTGAAAATTGACTGATTATTTTTTTTAATATTATCTTTATTTTTATTTTGTGAGAAGTTAAGATTGCGTGAGATTGACTGATTTTTTTTTTATTATCTTTATTTTTATTTTGAAAGTGCAAATAAAGGAAACAGTTTGAAAACAGTTTTCTTTTCTTGTTATTTTTATTATTATTTTTTTTATTCTTGGATTCTGTTATCTTCAATTTATATATATTTTTTATTTAAAAGATTACTCGAAAAAAATTGGGTGTTGAGATATACTTTTAAGAAAATATTTTTTTATAAAACTTTATCACTAAATGTAGATTATTATAACATTAATATAATTAAAAAAATAACTATTTGTATAAACTTTTCAAATATATTAATAGAAAACATTTATAGCATAATTTATATTCAAGCACAATTAATAATTATATATCACATTTTTACAAGTAAAATTGTTTTAATTATTAAATAGGAAGAAAAATACACTATCAACCTAGCTACATCTTTCTTTTAACCATATTTCTTTTTCTAAAAAATTGACAATTTATATAAAATTAATTTTAATAAAAAAGTATACACAATATATTAAACAGCTATTTCTAATAACTAAAAATTAATAAAAAAAATAATCCCTCAAGAAAGTCTAATGTTTTAAACTATTATTTTTGTATTTGTATATTCAGTCTATTTTTTTTATATTCAATAAAGAAATTAATATTTGTGTACTTACATGTAAAGAAAAAAGTTAGTAATTATTGACAAAAAAAAACGTAATCAATTTTCAAATTTAATAAATCACTTTAAACAATAAAAGATGTGTCAAATTAACGAATAATGAACAGTGACAATTAAGGAAGGATCCGTTGTTACTTGAAAACAAGATCTCAAATGGTGACATTTATTCATTTACTTAGAGTCACAACCTTTGGCATAACTGTTCATTAGGCATATTTATAAGAAACTTTGAAGTCATTTGAAAAAAGAAGAAAAATAAAAAAGAAAGAAGCATTTTTATAAAGACGCCAAAAATAAGCGCGCGAAGGCTCCCCGCGCTTTGTTCTTATATTTCCCTCTATCGCTATTCAATCCCACACTCTATCTATCAACTATGCAGGTCACCGCCGCGCTCCCACCAGCCCACGGCGGAGACGCCGCCGCCGATGGCAAGCGTGGCAAAAAGCGTGGCAGTTACAATTGTGGCCGCTGTGGCCTCCCAAAAAAAGGTCACAACTGCACCATCAAGACTCCTGTCTCGGCTTCCGCCACTCCTGTCCCTCCCGATTCCTCTCTTTCCGTCGTATCCGTTCCTTCCTCTGCCGTTTCTGGCTCCCGACATCTTCCCACGACTCTCCGTCGCGCGCTGTCGTTTGACGATCTTGATGAGCGCGGTTCTGGATTCGATCGGTCCGAACAGGAGGAAAGAGTGGATGAGGATTTGTTTTCTGAAACCGATCCCGATCTGGATCTGGACGCGGAGTCATGTGGACTGCCGGCGAACCTCCTGTGGGATGTGATGAAGAGGCTGCCGCCGGCGGGGCTGCTGTCCGCCGCGAAGGTGTGCCGGGGGTGGAGGGAGACCGCGAAGAGGATATGGAGAGCGGCTGAGGAGTTGAAACTTAGGGTTCCGGTCAACGTTACGGTTGGGTTTGTTGCCTCGATGTTGCAGAAATGTCCTGGGATTGTGAGACTCTCGCTTAGGATGGAGAGGTAGGAGCTCCATCTGCGATGTCGTTTTGATTGAGCGAACGGCGAGTGGATATGATATAAATTGTTCGGAGATTGTTGAGATTGTTTTGGTACTTGGAAAAAAAAAGTGATAACCTAGATAATCATATTTAAACATGGAAGCAATAGTTTCTGTTGATCGATGAAGGTTGATCTTTTTAAACTAACATCTAAATAGAGAGATTAGTAAACATGCCCTTGACTAGGGATAATGTGGACACATAAAGTAAAGAAAATGAAAGGATTGAATTTTGAGAATGAGATCGGGATGGCAATCCCTAATTTATTAACATGCACTGGTTTTTTTCTTTCATGAATCTAATCCGTTTGTTTTTGTGCTGCAGTGATTTTGATTCAACTATGCTGGCTTGCGTTGCCTTCTCGTGCCCTAATCTGGAGTGTATTGAGATCTCCACATTCGGTGCTGCATCCATTCGAATCAATGGGTATCACTCGTTCTTGTCTTTTTAATTTTAAACATTTTTTGTTTCCACGGAGAATAAGTTCTTCTGATTGTGAAATTTGCATGTGGTACGATCTTTATTTTATACAAGTATATTGTGTAAAGATTAGTTCTGATTTGATTTCTTTGTTTGCTGGTCTCTGTTCAATCTCTTAGACATTCTATACTTATATGCTTGTAGACATTAACATAATAGTTTAACCAAATTATGCTGCATTTGCTCTCTAGCTTTATCTGATGTTCACTTATGAAAACATAGGGATGAACTAGGCCGGTTTGTTGCTGATAAAAAAAGCCTCAAAAGCCTCAAGATGGAAGGTTGTTCTAACCTGGGGGGTTTTGTCCTCTGTTCGTCTAGTCTTTCTACACTCTGGCTATCAGATTTGCACTCTCTCTCTAAGATGGTGATTATTGTCATTTTATTTCATTCTTTCTCCTATTTTATTTATGACATGATCAATAGCTAAGTTTATGTGTTGCTGAGTTTGCATTCTTTGCGAATTCTAGTTGCTGACATGCCTAAAATTGTAGGTATTTAATTGTCCCCAATTGAGGGAGATTTCCTTGGAGTTTTCTTGCCAAGGAAATGATAGTACAGATCTCACTACTATGATTGAAGGCTTGGGAAGAAGTTGCCCGAGATTGCAAAACATACATATAGCTTCTGAACGGCTTTCACATTCTGCTGTGCTTGCTCTTACAGCTGCTCAGTTGAGGTTTGTCAATTGTTTTTGGCATCTTGATCTCTATTTTTTTCAGTTAACATTGACAATATGCCTTCATGTTAAAATTTCTCCCCTATAGACGAAAGTTAGCAATCTACAATGTTTTGAACTTTGCATCTGTATTAGTCAGTGGTCATACTATCTGGTGGTGAATGAGCCAAACATTTTACATGACCAAACAGGATCATTTCCAATTTTCTGCTGCACTCTAAGAGTGGTGTGCTTAAGAAAGGAAATGAAAAAAATAACATGTCTACAATATTGTATCTATACACTCTCACAAGCCCACACACATGCACACAGGAGGAACTCACAAATTACTAGGCAACAATCAAATTATAAATCTATTCCCGACTTAATATGCAGATCTGAATTCCCACGGGCATGCCTTTTATATAATCAGTGATAATGTCATTTATATATACTTATATTTTTTCAGAGTTAATGATTGTTTTAACTTACACTTGATTTGATGAGCTTACTGAAGTTTTGTTTCAATATAATGAAGGGGGCTGCGAATGCTTTCTCTTGTTCTTGGATCTGAAATAACTGATGCATCTGTTGCTGCCATTTCCTCAAGCTATCCAAATCTTGAACTGCTTGATCTCAGTGGGTATGTATCTGTATCTATTCTTACTGTAATCAGGTTCTATAAGAGTCTCGAAATGTAGCAAATCTATGGAATTCAATACTGTACAGAGAAGATTGCATTTTTTCCTTCTTAATTTCCTTGTTTATCTCTTGGAAATTGTGTATAATGGATAAAATTGTCACAGGTCTGGTGTGAGTGACAGTGGCATTAGTATAATTTGCAATGTGTTCCCTGATACCCTGACTAGACTCCTTCTTGCTCTTTGCCCCAACGTGACTTCAAGTAATTTCTACTGCATATTCAATTACTCCACAAAACTTTTATGGTAGCTTGAGTTTCTGCTTCCTAATCTGCTGTTGTGTGATTTAGGTGGTATTCAGTTTGCGACATTTCAGTTGCCGCTCCTTGAAATTATGGACTGTGGCATGACCATATGTGATCCTAATTTGGAAAATCCAGCTGCTGACGAAAACAACTGCAAATTACAGAAGATATCTGGCTCTAATGTACACCTTATAAACCAAAAACTAATAATCAAACACAGCCGTCTAAGGAAACTCAGTTTCTGGGGATGCACAGGCTTAGACGTGAGTTTCATTAGACTAAAGATCTTTATGCTATATAGTCTTTCCAATGCTTCTAATCTTTGCATCTTCTTTTCAACTAATATGCAGGCCCTGTATTTAAACTGCCCACGACTTATTGATTTGAATCTGAATTCTTGTACAAATTTGCATCCAGGTATTCATGCTCTTGTTTTTCAGTAATCATGTGAAAATAAAATTCATCACATTAAGATTTCCTTTACAATACTAATATTTGATTATTTTCGTTTAACTTAACTGTTTCAGGAAGACTTTTGCTCCAGTGCCCCACTTTGGAAAATGTACATGCATCAGGTTGTCAGGATATGTTAATAGGCGCCATACAGAGTCAGGTAACTAAGTAATTCTTTAGATGGTTTCTTCCATGATAGATTACTGCGTTTTAAGCCGTGAGCTTCATGAATTGATGTTGGATCTGAAGAACTAAATGGTGCCAAAAAAGTGCAGTTTATGACTAAGCATATAATTAGATTGATATTCCATTCTACTTCGGTTCTGATATTGAATATACTTAATTTGTATTCAGGTTCGTGATGCTTCTTTTGCTGCTATGGAAAACCATTCACCTTCTAAACGACTACCTGATGGCTCCAAAAGGGTTCGGGTTCCACATTTACTCAGCGAGGAGGTAATGTGACATGTTCCACTAAACCTATTTTATTGGTTTGTGTGGAAAATTTAAATGCATTGTGCATCAATAATACAAAAGGATCGCATGTTTGTCAAATGAATTGGTGTTTGTTTCAATCCCCCTTCAGAAAAGATATTTTTGATTTAGAACTAGCGAGGTCTTCTTAACTCATGCTATGTTTGCACTTTTACATGCAGTGATGTTATTATAAACTATTTTGTTTATTTGCAGTCCCCTGAACCTGAAAAGAAACGGAGGAGGATAGAGAGACAGCATTGTAATGTGCTTCTGGGCTGATAATTGTATTCCCTTCAACTGATTCTCTAATGTATACATGTGCAATGCGTTATTATTTAAATTATAGATGCATTATGCATCCTTAGTTATCAATTTTCATGTTAGCCTCTGAAGTTGGCACCTAGAACTGTCTTCTTATCAGACAAATGTTGATGTTTATCAAATTGTTGTATGATATTTGCATGATTATCTCATTTTAATAAAATTAAAAACTATTTTATAGGATGTTTTCCCAGTCACTCATAGTGTGCTGTATGGGATGATAGCCTAGAAGTGTTAATATATATGCTCGACTTTATTTTTGAAAATGAGCTTAGTTTTGTATAATAATGTTTCATAAAATGAACCAAATCTTTTAAAAAAAGTGAATTTTGTGATTGTAAATAGTATAAATTAGTCTTAGCTTTTAAAAAAATCTCCAGAAAAATAGTTAGATTAATTTATATTGAAATCACTTTCCCCTTAATGATCAATATAATGTGGAATGAATATTGAGGCGGGAATTTAATTGTTTTATATGCTGGTAATTTTTTGTTTTTGTTTTGATAACCTGTTCTCGAATTGGGTAAAAGAGAAGGGTTTGTGACTTTTGGAAAACCATTCTCAAATTCCAGGGTTGTTTGGAGAGGGGTGATGAGGAGATAGATTGTAAGATTCTCAACAAGTAGTTTCCTTGAATGCTTGATTGAATTATAAAAACATGACGTTCAGACAGTAAGCATTAACACATTAGGATATATGATGTATTTCCTTTTGATGTTAAAGGAAGCCAAACATGGGTAATGGGTTGAAATACTTCTTTGACAACCAACCGTTGATGGTGTGGATGATCCACTAGGTTCAAGTGCAACAGGTACACATCAATTAAGAGAAACAGGTACACAGTCCTATCGACTTAACCAAAATAAATTTTAAAAATACAAAATTAAAATAAGTCTAAATTAATTTTATGTTGAAACTTGGCAAGAAAATAATTCTCCGTGTGAACAAAACTAGCCCTCGCGTCTCTTGCTTCCATGGAAAAGTTTAGCACTAGTGCTTAGCTTCTCAAAGCATATGATAATGGCAAGCAGTTTATGTGCATTATTTTCAGTCTCCACCTATAGCAGATTCATAAAGTTAATTTCCTTCCTTTAATAGTGAGGCAACAACTGTGGTTCGCAGTAACACAGGTATTTCCTTGCAAAAGCAGACATAACAATTTGCGTTTGGTAATATATAGAAATTGAAAGGAACAATTTGAGGATATTAGTATAAGCATATTTTCTGGCATAGTAATTGTCAGAAGAATATATCATTGTCGTATTAAAGAGTCATTAAGTTGGTGACAGTGACTCATTATCGTATTAAAGAGTCATTAATTGAGTGACAATGACTCATAAGTATTACTACTGTTGAAGGTCCGAAGATCCCCTCACCCTACCCAAAAGGACCAAAAGATGTTAAATTGCATCACGCATCTCGATACATCTTTATGGCGCACAGAAAAATTAACATTGTTGCAAACATAAATAAATTATCCCTCGTCTTTGTTAAATGTTGAATTTTTCTATTTATTTACCACAAATTTTAAAGATTTTTTTTGCTCAATTGAGTATTTTAATGTAAGCGTTTAATGAAATCTATTTATAATTTTTTTCTACTTATAGTTTTTTTTATTTACAATTTCATTTTTATTAATTAAAACGTGAATTTAATTATTATAATTAAATCTTTTTTATTAGTAAGATCTAGAGTTTTAGAATACATTTAATGCAGCTGGCTTAATTCATTGTTTTGAATTATAAACAGTGTTTAAGAGAAATTTTTTTTTCTTAACCTTACTATTTATAATATGATATAGAGAAATCAACCATTGTGTATTATTTCAATCACCTCCACCCACCAACCATCACAAAATTCCCCTCATAGCACCAAAATAAAAGACCATTTATACATAAAATAATAATTACTATAAAGAGTCTTCGTAATCGGCAAAGAAAGAAAAAACATAATTCATATGTAATTTTTATATCCCTAAATTTTTTTGTCTGCTAATGTTAGTGGCGAAAAACAATTTTTGTCACTAAAATTTATCTTTAATTCTTTATGGTCTTATTATGTATATTATTGTTTTTTTAATTTTGGCAGTTGTAAAGGTAATTTGCATTAGAGATATATTATTCATACAATATAACGTTTTAATAACATTAATTTTCTCTTGATCTAATTTCAGCATACATATATAATTTTCCTCCAATTCTTTGTTTGTTATGTAATTTTTTGTACTAATCAATACAGTTTCTCTTAATAATTTTTATATAAAGAAACAAAAGTGAGATATATAAATAGGTCTAATTCTTTAATAGAGCGAATACTGATGATGAATAACTATTCATATATATATATATATATATATATATATATATATATATATATATATATATATATATATATATATATATATATATATATATATATATATATAT
>Ga0209489_101487_pt1 | contig 48195 bp, 33 predicted proteins | sample SiratrowhiteBW_FD_187527 | JGI IMG/M metagenome (GOLD analysis project Ga0209489, IMG submission 187527) | Root nodule microbial communities of legume samples collected from California, USA - Siratro white BW (SPAdes) (version 2) | ecosystem: Host-associated > Plants > Roots > Nodule | place... | reverse complement strand
AATCATAGAGCATATCAATAAACTCTTCCTAATCCTCAAGTGGTCACCAACAATGGCCCAAATCAACAATTAGGAATTTAACAAAGTAAGAGTTCAAGAATCTCTTTACTCAAGAATGCTCTCTGTTCCCGAATTTTCTGCGATTCAACTACAGCTCCAATCTCAAATCGCACCGGACAGAATGAAGCAGCATGAGTCACGAAGCTCCAGTAAAAATTTCAGGGCAATCGGAGATGTTTTCACCGTTGGATCGTTGAAACAACGAGTATTCACGCTGGCAGAAATTTGCTACGGTTAGCAGCACTTCACAGAATTTCTGGCTCTTCTGCAAAACTCCGATGAGCAATCCCACCGGACAAAATGAAGAGAGATAAGAGAGGAACCTCCGACTAAAATTTCAGCTTGATCGGACAAAGTTTCACTGTCGGATCGTTAGAACATCCAAGGCTGTTCTTTGTGAAAACGAAAACTGTTTTAACCTCACTCTCACTTCTTCACTCTAGATTTTGAAAAATTGAAGGGAGAAGGAAGGCAGCAGCTACCATAAAGAAACATTTCATTTGTTGCCCTAATTGGAGTTGGGCTATTTGGGTTATTGGGCTTCAATTAGAGAGAACCCAGCCCAACATGCACGACATATCATAAGATCTCTATAAAAAATGCGGATTCAATAGGTGCAAAAGGGACTTTTGCTAGCTCTGCTCAAGAGGGAAAAATGACTACGGATCCACCAAACCAAAAAAGGAGAAAAAGTGAAGGAACAAAATAAATAACAAATTCACAATTAAAGGATCTTGAATGATCCAAGCACTAGTATACAGCATTCTGTTGAAAGGGGTGGAAGAACTGATGTTGATCCTCTATCTCTGAAATATTCTTTTGTTATTTCCTTATTTTTACTATCTTTGCACCTGCTATTGAATACAGTAGCCTTCTTCACTGTAATCCATATCCGACATATCAATAATACGTACAAAGATTCATATTCATTCTTAGTTTACTATAGCATTCATCAGCACTGTTACAATCTCAGGTCGTAGCAATAATCTTAGTAAGTTTCTCTTCACTTTTCAGACCAAAAACCATTGTACTGATTTTATCATATTCGTCAGATTTATTTATGCTGCTGAACTTCTACTACACTGTTTAGAAAGTAAAAGGTGCCATGTAATAATTCTACATATGTTAAGTCAAGAAGGTTCAGCAATCAACACCATTTAAATGCATGATTGTCTAAATAACTCTCCTAAGCACCAGCGTCGTAGATACTTAATTCCCTTTCTTAAGGACACATGAAAAGCTTCCCAATTTCATTAATTAAAGAAGAACTCTGACAATTGAATCCTTAATTGAGGAAAAAAAGCATTTGAGTTGGTTGATTTGGAAATGACAAACCTCGGAGCGAGCAATGGTGAAAACGGCGTGAGCGGTGTTCTTGTAACTGGGAAGATGAGAGACTCGACCATCGTTGACTGGAGAGTCAAACAATACTTCTAAGATTGGAAGGCAGGAAAAATCAGAAACCGTAGTTTATATGAGAAAAGAGAGAGAACCTTGGAACCTAGTGCGGACAACATCGAGGGGATACATAACGTCAACGGTGGCGAATCCGGCGGCGGCGCCGGCGGTGGCGTTCTCCCACTGCCATTGATGGCGATTGGGCGCTTCCGTTGACATTTATATAAAACGGGAAGCTTCAGATTCAGAGTTGAATTGACTGTGACTGCGACACTCAACTGTCTCTTCGTTTTGTTTGTTAACTTGTGTTTTTGTCACGTGCGCAAAACAAACCCATCAAAATATTTTAGATTGACAGAGAAAATGTCGTATGTGACCCACCTCTCATTGGTTAACATAAGATTGATTTAAATTTATCCAGTAACAATTTGTTAAAAATAATAAGGATTTTAGTGTTTTATCTTTTCGATTACATTTTATGTTTTCAAAGTAAATAAAAACTATTCTTTATCACATTCTTTTAAGTTTAGCATTAAAGAAATTGAGTTGATGTGTTTTCTACATTAGTAAATATTACAGGTTTAAATTGGAGTGATTACATCAAAGAAATTGGATGAGTATTAAATTTGAATTGATTTTTCATTTTTTTAAATTTTGTTTTCATTAATTAATATATTGTATTTTCAGTTTAGTCATGATAAAAAAATCTTAAATTAATGTTCATAAAAAAAATATTATGAAATACAAGAAAAAGGTTATCATGTGTGGTGTTTGAAAAATGTCACAGGTTATTCTCAACATTGAGTAAATAAAACTTATTTTATCAAAATACATGTATTTAATTAATTTGAGAAAAAATAGAAAAATTAATTTTTTTATTTAAATATTACTAAACTAAAAAGATGGTACTTTATTAATAAAAAATTAATTTAATTAGTTTAAGAATTTATTATTTTTTATTTTCAGAATATGTAAAAATACATATATATATATATATATATATATATATATATATATATATATATATATATATATATATATATATATATATATATATATATATATATATATATATATACATATATATATATATATGTATATATGTATATATATATATATATATATAAAATTTTGGCTCAACCTATTACGTTTTAAGAAAAAATAATAAGAAAAGAAATAAGAGCCTTTTTACTCTTTACGTCCCTCCCTTTACACCGCCTCTCATTCTTCACGCCACCTACTAACACACTGTTTAGGTCCACAAGGCCATACAACATTTACACCTCTATATTTCTAGTATCACCGGCCCTTACAATTCTTTTAAAATTTCACAAATACCCTTATTATTTTATTTTAAAGACTTTTTATATCAACAAATTGAAATTCATGATATGGACCTCACTGACGAAAAGCTTGAAACAATTCTACTATGCACATTGTTTTTAAAATTTAAATGTTAAGAATACTTTTAGAATTTGAAAAAAAAAAAATTGTAAGTGCAGGTCATAGGACAATTGTTTCCTATACCCTGTCATTTACTTCTTACACACAATAAAAGACAAAAGTGTCTTTCGAAAAAGATATTTCAAAATGTAATTTTTGACTTTTGAAAAGTTTTTTTTTAATGTAATTTTTAACTTTTGAAATGCATTTTTTTTACTTTTGAAAAAGATTTTTCGAAATACATCAACCACCTCCAATTTGCCTTTTGAAATGAAAAAATAAGGTTTCGGAATATCTATTCCGGAACATACCCTTGCACCTCTCTAAATTGACTTTTGAAATACTTATTCCCAAAGTCTCTTTCGGAACCCAATTTTCGAAAGCTTATAACGTAATTAAATTTGAAAAAAAATGCACAACTTATTTACACCGCTTTTCTTTATTTCTAAAACAACTCAAACTCCTATGTAACAAGGCGTTAGAGAAAAATGCCACCACCTACCCCGCCACTGCAACCGAGTTGCCATAACCAACAAGTGAATCACAATGTGCTCTCCTTTCATATAAAATTGTTAAGGACACAATTGGAATTTTGAATAATTGATGAGGTGTAGGAAGCATTTGATTTGGTGCAGGAAGCAATTGTCTTTGTATAGTGTAGGAAGCAATTGTCTTTTTCCACGTCCTCACATATTCTTTAGTCCACAAACCACATCTTATCTTTACATCCTTTTTATTTGCTCACGTCACCTCATAGTCCATTATTTTTATTCATTCTCTCTTTGGACTCACAAATCACATTAATTCTCTACATCTGAAATTTCTTCACACAAACCCACATCCACTCTTTTTATCTAGTTTGCAAGAAGGATAGAGTTTCAGCGAAAGAAGAAAGTAAAGATAAGTACCTAAGGTGACGGGTGGGGTTAAAATATTTTTTTATCTAAAAACAAAATTCTCACTTTTATAATATATGGAGGTGCAAGAAGAACATATGAAGGTGGAGAAAGAAGCACTTAGAAATAAATCAGGTGTAGAGAACTAATAGAGAGCCTCTTTCTGCACCTCCATATGTTCTTCCTACACTTCCATATATTCTTCCTATACCTCCATACTTTTTCAACTTTTCCAAATTGCCCATTTTAAAAAGACTCATTTTCCCTTATGAAAGTTAACTTGAAAATTCATTTTCGGAACAAGCTATTCGAATTGTAGGAATTCAGATTTTGAAAAATGACTATGAATTCGGATTTTGGGATATAACCTTAGCAATTCACACTGAAATATATACAAGGCGTACTGATTACATGATGTTCTAGTTTTTACATCACCTTAACGTATTTCTTTAAAAGCATTACGCCTATCTTCAATGATTGAATTTCCTACATTTAACGGTGATAATGTTTATAACTGAATATATCAATGTGAGAATTTCTTTCACATTAATAATACACCTCATGACATCTTAGTACAATTGGTTATCATTCATTTGGAAGGATGTCCTTCAATGTCATAGGACAATGGATACATATGCAAACCCATTATCTCAAAAAGTATACAAATCATTCGTTAGAAAAAGATTTGGGGATATGTGTAGATCTCATGACGAAATTTAAAGAACTAAGGCAGAGTATCACAATGGTTTTGGTGTCATATTAGTTGCTTAAATTTATCAGAATATGATATAACCAGTTTTTTTTGGGAGGTCTAAAAAAAGACCACCAAATCCAAGGTTTAATAAAAGACCACCAACAGTGGATCTGTTCTAGCACTTATATATCTTAATTAGCTTTCTTACTGAATGGTTAATTATACCATTCAAGAGATGGAACATGTTTAGAGGCACAATTGGAGACACTTTTGAAGGAGAGATTGCCTAATTCTTTAAAAGAAACATGTCTATCTTCAATGATTGACTTTCTTACATTTAATGGTGATAATGTAGATAACTGCATATATCTATGTGAGAATTTCTTTCACGTCGATAATACATCTCATTACATCCAGATATAATTGGCTATCTTTCATTAAAAGGATGTGCCCTTCAATGGGACAGGATAGTGGATACATATGCAAACTCATCTCAAAAAGCATATAAATCATTTGTTAGAAAAGGATTTGGGGAAGTGTGTAGATATCATGACAAAATTGAAAGAATTGAGACAGACTACAACTGTTGATCAAAATCACAATGTTTTTGATGTATTTATTAATTGCTTAAATTTATCAGAATTTGATATGGTCAATTATTTTATGGAAGGTTTAAAGAAAGACCACCAAATCGGAGGTCTAAAATAGAATACCAACAGTGGATCTGTTTTGACGCTTATACATCTTTCAAGCTTTTCAAGTGTTGGTTAATCATTTTTTACTTTACAATCATGTCATCCACGTATACTTTCATGTTTCGTCTGATCTGTTTACGGAACACTCGGTGCATTAGTTGTTGATACATGTCTCCTGTATTTTTTAACCCGAACGACATTACCTGGTAGCAAAAATTTGTCGATTTAGTAATGAATGTTGTCTTGTAGATGTTAGGCTCGTACATCGGGATTTGGTTATGCCTCGAAAATACAAGCAAGAAACTAAGAAATGTGTTTCCAGAGGCGTCGTCGACCAAATGGTCGATATTAGGAAGTGAGTACGCATCTTTTGGGCATGCCTTGTTAAGGTCTATGTAATCAGTATACATCTCCATTGTCCCTTACTTTTCTTAACCAGGACCACGTTTGCCAACCAGGTCGTATATTGGACCTCTCTAATAAAACCTACATCCAGTAGCTTTTGCACTTCAACTTCGGCTGGAGGCATGTGTTCTTCCTTAAGTCTTCTTTTCCTTTAGTATACTGGTTTGGTGTCCTTACATACTGATAGCTTGTGTGACATTACTCTAGGATCCACTTCGGGCATATCCTCGATTGTCCACGTGAATAGGTTATGGTTTTAGTTGAGGGTGTCACCAATCTTTTTTATCTTATCGGAGCCTAGGTTGGCGGGTGTCGCCAATCTTTTTTGTCTTATCGGAGCCTAGGTTGGCTCCCATGCATATATTTTGTCCGCTTTCTCCGAGTTGTTAGTCTACGGTATCCTCTTATGGTTTTATTTGGCCGTCATTATTTTTCCTTGGCTCGAGGTTGGTCATGGCGACCACCCAACTTTAGGTTAATGACTATTTTTGTTCAGGTGGATCGATCATTTTCAGGCTGGGGACATAACATTCTTGCGTAGTTTTCTATTCAACGTGTATAGTGACCATTCCTCAACCCTTGATGGGGAATTTCATGGCGAGGTGTGATATGGACACAATCACTCATAGACTGTTTAGATATGATCGCCCGATGAGAATGTTGTACGACATGCTAGCTATGATGTTGAGGTACCTGACCTTGATCGTTCTGTACTAACTGTCAACATCCAATTTTGTCCGGATGAAAATGAAAAATTTAATTTATTTATATTCATTTTCTTTTTTTTTTTTTGAAAAAAGGGTTAAAAAGTGAATAAGATTAAAATTAAAAAATTAAAAAAAATTAATTAATTGATAATAAGAATATTAGAAAAGAAAATGAAAAAAGAAATAAAATAAAAATAAAAAGGTGGCAGGCATGGAATAAATAGAGATTGAGGAGAGCATGGAAACGTTTTTGACGTTGGGAATGATTTGAAAAAAAAATGATGATTACAGAGTAACAAATTGTAAGCGTGTAAAAGATGAGCGTGGGAGGAAAATGGAATCGTCAAGGAAATTTCCATCTATAAAAGAAAAAAAAAAAAGACTTAAAATGGGGGATCCATTTTACAGTGGAGGAGAAGATTCATCGGAGAAAATTTCTTAAAATTGAGGAAAGAAGAAAGAAAGCAAGAGTGTTGGGACTAAGGAGTCGTAAACCAAAGAAGAATTGCAAGTAGACTTCAAGAGGTATGGAATGCATAGTATGTGGTTCTAATTGATTCCAACGTTCTTGCCTTCTGTTTTTTGCTTCACTAATCTGGTTCTGAGTTTTGAGTTTAGAGTGCTCTTCTTGCTTTTTGCTTCACTAGCTTCGCTAATCTGGCTGGTTTTGAATTGAGTCTAGAGTGTTCTGTCCGCTTCTTGCTTCACTGATCTGGTTCTGTGTTTTGATTGTGGTTCTTATTTCTCTGGCTTGGTTCTGTGTTTAGAGTACACTAATTGTGATTCTTGTATATTATTTCACTGGTCTGCTATTGTGTTTATTGTTCTTTGTATAAGTTTTTTCCATATAAACTTGTGAATAGTTAACGATTAGTTTCTAAATACAGTTTCAGAATACAAATTAATTGTAAAGAAAAAGAAGAGAGATCAGAACTTGCTACATTTTAGTTGTCACGACCTCGAAATTCAATAAAATAAAAAATCTTGCAAGAACACATAAACGAATCCAAAAATCAAATTCTATAAATGAAGGCAGGAATAAAAAGAAGAAGAAGAAGAAGCAAAATGCGAGTGGCGCTCTATGCGCCTCTGCTTATTTCTTCATTTCTCTTTCGCTATACCATTCTCCTTAATCAACCGTCGTCGGTCTCCATTGTCGTGACGTAGCTCCTCGCCAATGTTCCTTACGAGCCACCGCACCTCGTCACCGGAATCCATGATCATCGCCGACCTTGATTACCACAACACTGTCCTATCTCATGTACCTCCTTCGTTTTCCCTCTTAAGCGGCGCAACCACACCTCTAGCAAGTGCCATTGCTGCAGTTTCCTTTTCTTTTCCTAACCATAATCTAATTTAGGATTAGTTGAAGTGTATTGGTGTGGGCTTGGCCCAATCGCTTAGAGGAGAGGGGGTATATTCCGGTGGAGGTGTGAATTGAATAAGCTGTTAGATATAGTTCAAGTGCAACCCGATTAATAGAAAAATGAAAAGAGAGAGACATTTAGGAATAAAGAATGGAAAAACTTGGAACGTAGTTGGAGTGAGGAGTGAAAGATTTAGGATGGAATTTGGACTTGATCCATTAGCTTTAACTTATTAGCTTTAATTTGTGTTTATAAAAATAAAAAAGAAAAAGAATGATTGTAAGACGATCAATAATAAAAAAGAATAATTGAAATAAAAAAGGTGTTGGGGTGACGTAAGGTGCCTTTTAATTTGGATTTAATCCAAATATTCATACATTAAAAAAGAATTAAATAAAATAAAAAAGTCATTTTATTTATTTATTTATATTTAAAACCTTTTTTTTCTTTTCTATTTTCAATAAATTTTATATTTTACTAAAAATATCTTAAAATTAAATATTCTTTTTTTTTGTTTAGTGTTTCATTTGAAAAATAAAATTTAACTAAATATCCTAATAATCGTACGCGTAATGCGGATTTTGGTTTGAATAAATTTTCGATTAATTTCTCAAATGACCGTTCGCGTTATACGGGATTTAATTCGAAAAATATTAATTTTGTTTGGAACATCAAAAAGGCTGTACGCAAATCCTTGTCAGGTCCTTTAATTTAAAAATTATTATTTTGTTCTTATTTGCATTTTATTTCTATTTTCCGGAAAATAAACATTTTATAAACCACAATTGATTTTGCTCATTTGATTAAAAAAATTTTCTTAGGACAGGGGTGTTAATATCTTTCTCATGCGTAATCGACTTCCGAACTCATCTCTGATTCACAGATTATTTTTTTTTGATTTTCCATAGTTTTCCATAACAAACTATGGTGACGACTCTATCTCTTTTTATTTATCATTTCTTATATTTTTGGATCGCCGTCTACAGTTGTGAGATCAGTCGCGACACTAACGATTCCCCTTCTCGAATTTGGTATAAAGGTCGATGTATCCTCGAGTTTCCACTCACTCTCCCAAGAAGCCTATAATTTGTTCGGCCATAGGCACTATGACATCTTTTGACTGTCTTCATTGTTGCGAAGTTTGCAACTTAGATTGTTATTAGCATGGGGTCATTCTGTTTTGGGTCTATTACTTTGAAGTGGAGGGCATACTTTTTTTCCTGCACCGGCTAACTGAGTTGATCGATTGAATCACCTTTAGATGTCTTTTTCGAGTGGACTATGGAGCTCCTCCTCTTCTCCTGAGATGGTATTGATGACCCTTCGTAATAGTGAATCTTGTCTTTCTAGTTCTCATGGACGGACTGAAGGGTCTCTTCATTCTTTGCATCCTTCCTCCCTAAAGATATATGCTTCTAAGCAGGTCTTCATGTTACCACCGCTCGCATTAGCCGATTACATCGTTCATAACTGTATTTCATTTTTATTCCGTTGCTCTTTACTACAAGTAGGAATCATATTCTTCATTCTCCTTTTTTCCATGTTAGTTACATTAAATATAGAAAATGCATATAATATCTTACTATATAGTGCATATCGGGCTTAAATTACAAACTTAAATTAGGCATCCTACCTTAGAAAAGGATTGCTTACGATTCAAGAAATGGAAGCATGTTTAGAGGCACTTTTTGAGGAGAGATTGGCTGAGTCTTTAATAAAACTCTGCCTTCCTACATTTAACGTGGATAATGTAGATAATTGGATATATGAATGTGAGAATTTCTTCCACCTTGATAATACATCTAATGACATACAATTGGTTATCATCCATTTGGAAGGATCAGTCCTTGAATGACACAAGACAATAACTACACATGCAAATTCACTATCTTGAAAAGCATACAGATTTTTCGTTTAGAAAAGATTTGGAGATGTATATCCTATAACAAAACTAAAAGAACTGAGATAAACTATATATGTCAATGAGTATCGTGATGCTTTTGATGCCATTACTAATGACTTAAATTTATAAGAATCTGAATTTGTCAAATGTTTTGTGGGAGGTGTAAAGAAAGACCACTAAATCGGAGGTTTAACGAAAGACCACCAAATCGGAGGTCAAACTTCTTGGCCTTCATCATGTGCTCCATCATGGTGGAACCCAATTCACTTTCACCTTGTTGATCAGGTAGTACAGCAGCATTAAGTCATCCTCAGTGAGTGTTGCATGATTGCTTCCTCTCGGTGTCAGCATCCAAACAATCAGCAACTTTAAAATTCTGGGAGTCATGGCAAGTTTTCCAACTCCGAATGGTTTCACATCCTCTCCTGGATACCTCATGCAAGCCTTATAGAACACAGTTTTGTTAAAGTCATACAGTGCTCCTCTCTCAATCCGTTGTCCTTCATACCTCAGGCCAGTTACTGCAAACCATACCTTGGGTGTGATTTCGATGTCTACTCCTTTCACGTGTGAGTTCATGTTTTCTCCATCAATTGTTAGATTTGTGTAGAAGACTTTGACCAGGTTTGGATAGATGTAGCCACTCAACTCAAGGAATTTCTTCAGCTTATGATGGTTTATGATGACTCTGATCTCCTCTAGTTGTTCCTCCTTCAGCCAGGCCATAGATAAGAACTTAGGCGCAATCAGATTCTTCCTACTGAAAGTATGAATATACTCCTGCATCTGCTTAGCTTCACCATTGAACCAACTTTCTAGGTGACCGTAATCCTCTTCTTGAGTTGAGGATTGGGTTCGGGTTCTTTTTTTGGGAGTATGTGAGGCCATGGATACTGGTTTTTCGAATGCAGAATGACAAAGATATGAAAGAGCTATTCAGAATTGCTTAGGATGTGTATGCTATGCTCTTATGCAGCAAGTATTTAAAAACTTCACTAAGCAAATTTGATAAACACTTGGAAAGATTAGTTATCATTCATTTGGAAAGATTGTTCTTGAATGACACAAGACAATAACTACATATGCAAAACACATTAGCATGGAAACCAAAAAGATCTTTCTTTAGAAAAAGATTCGGGGATGTACCTGTAGATCTCATGACAAATTCGAAAAACTGAGACAGACTACAATTGTCGATAAGTATCGCAGTGCTTTTAATGCCATTATTACAGGCTTAAATTTATAGAATCTAATAATGTCAGTTGTTTTCTGAAAGGTGTAAAGAAAGACCACCAAATCTGAGGACTAAAGAAAGACCACCAACAATTGATCTGTTCTGGCGATTATACATCTTAATTAAATAGTTTTCTTACAATATAGTTGATTCTACCTTTTTTCAACAAATGGAGACATGTTTAAAAGTACAATTGGAGACACTTTTGGAGGAGAGATTGGCTGAGTCTTTAACACTTAATGACATTTAGGTACAATTGGTCATCATTCATTTTAAATGATTTGTCCTTGAATAGCATAAGATAGTATCTACACATGAAAACTCATTATCTTGGAAAGTATACAAATCTTCCGTTATAAAAATATTTGGGGATATACATGTAGATCCTATGACAAAATTGAAAGAACATGACAGAATACAACTGCCGATGACTATCACGATGCATTTGATGTCATTACCAATGACTTATATTAATCAAAATATAATATAGTCAGTTGTTGGTGTAAAAAAAGACCACCAAATTGGAGGTTTGAATAAAGACCACCAAATTGGAGGTTTAAATAAAGACCACCAACAGTGGATCTATTATGACGCTCATACATCTTAATTAGTTTTATTATAGTATAACTGATTCTACCATTCAAGAATTGTTATAGCACAATTGGAGGCACTTTTGGAGGAGAAAATAGCTGAGTCCTTTTGCATAAATCCGCTTTCCTACATTTAACGGGATCATGTAAATAATTACATATATAAATGTGAGAATTTCTTCCAGTTCGATAATACACTTATTGGTACAATTGGTTATCACTCATTTGGAAGGATTTATCCTTCAATGACACAAGACAGTAACTACACATTCAAACACATTATCTTGGAAAACATACAGATCTTTCGCGTTACAAAAAGATATGGGGATGTATATGTAGATCCTATGACAAAATTGAAAGAACTGAGACAGACTACAAATGGCAATGAGTATCGTGATGCTTTTGATGCCATTATAAATGACTAAAATTTATCAGAATATGATATTGTTATTGTCTGTTGTTTTTTGGGCGGTGTAAAGAAAGACCGCCAATATTGGATTTGTTCTTGCGCTTATACATCTTAATTAGTTTTCTTACTGTATGATTGATTTTACCATTCAAGAAATGAAGGCACGTTTAGAGTCACAATTGGAGACACTTTTGTAAGAGAGATTGGCTAAGTCTTTAACAGAAATTCGCCTCCTTACATTTATCGGGGATAATGTAAATAATTGGATATATAAATGTGAGAATTTTTTTCCACCTTGATAATATACCTAATGACATTCAGGTACAATTGGTTATCATTCATTTGGAAAGATTTATCTTGAAATTTCACAAGACAATAACTATAAATGCAATACATTATCATGGAAAACATAGAGATCTTTCTTTAGAAAAAGATTTGGGGATGTACATGTGGAGCCCATGACAAAATTGAAAGAACTAAGACAGACTACATTGTCGATGAGTATCACGATGCTTTTGATGTCATTATTAATGACTTAAATTTATAAGAATCTGATATTGTCAGTTATTTTTTGGGAGGTGTAAAAAAAGACCACTGAATCGAAGGTCTATAGAAAGACCACCAACAGTGGATCTGTTCTGGCGATTATACATCTTTATTAATTAGTTTTCTTGTAATATTGTTGATTATACCATTTAATGAATTGAGACATGTTTAGATGCACAATTTGAAGCACTTTTGAAGGAGAGATTGATTGAGTCTGTAACATAAATTTACCTACCTACATTTAACGAGGATAATGTAGATAATTAGATATATAAATGTGAGAATTTATTTCACCTTGATAATACACCTAATGACATTCAGATGTAATTGGTTATTATTCATTTTGAAGGATTTGTCCTTCAGTAGCACAAGACAGTAATTACACATGAAAACTCATTATCTTGTAAAGTATACAGATCTTCTATTAGAAAAATGTTGAGAATGTACTTGTAGATCCTATGACAAAATTGAAAGAATAAAGACAGACCACAACTGTCGTGAAGCTTTTGATGGCATTATTAATGACTTAAATTTATCAGAATATGATATTGTCAGTTATTTTTTGGTAGGTGTAAAGAAAGACCACCAGTAGTGGATCTGTTCTAGCGCCTATACATCTTAATTAATTTTCTTACGATGTTACTACCATTCAAGAAATGGAGGCACGTTTAAAGACACAATTGGAGGCTTTTTTAGAGGAGAGATTGATTGAGGCTTTAACAGAAATCTGCATTACTATATTTAAAGGGGATAATGTAGATAATACGGTATAAAAATGTGTGAATTTCTTCCATCTCGACAATACACCTAATGACAATCAGGTACAATTGGTTATCACTAAGGATGTCCTTGAATGACAAGAGACAGTAACTACACATGCAACTTCATTGTCTTAGAAAGCATATAGATCTTTAGTTAGAAAATGATTTCAGGGATGTTTGTGTATATCCTATATGACAAAATTGAAAGCACTGAGAGAGACTACAAATGTCGATGAGTATCGCAATCCTTTTAATGTCATTATTAAAGGCTTAAATTTTTCAAAATCTGATATTGTCAATTCTTTTGTTGAGAGGTGTAAAGAAAGACTACCAAATCAAAGGTCTAAAGAAAGATCACAACCAGTGGACCTGCCTTGGCGCTTATAAATCTTAATTAATTAGTTTTCTTAAAGTATGGTTGATTGAACTATTCAAGGAATGGATACACATCCAAAGACTCAATTGGAGGCACTTTTGGAGGACAGATTGGCTGAGTCTTCAACAGAAATCTGCCTTCCTAAATTTGACGGGTATAATGTAGATAATTAGATATATAAATGTGATAATTTCTTCCACCTTGACAATACAACTAATGACGTTTAGGTATGTCGCGACCTCGTTGACGACGGCTGACGGTGATCCAAAAAAAAAGTAGTTTGATTTGAAAATCGAGAATAAGGAGTCGCCACCATCATTTTTACTGAAAACTATGGAAAACTAAGAAAAGAATAAGGAAAGGTCTGTGAAACTGGATCTAAGTTTCGGGAGTCAGTTACGTATGAGGAAGGTGTTAGCACCCCTACAACGCCCGTCATAAGACAGTACCTCTAATCGAATGAGTAAAACGAGTGTGGTTTAATAGAATGTTTATTCTTTCCTAAAAGAAATAAAAGAAAAGCTAGTAAAACAAAATAATAATTTTAAATAAAAGAGTCTGACAAGGATTGACCTTGCTCTTACGTATCTACATCCATAACGGGTGAAGAATTAGGGAATACGTAATTCTAGAAGAAAATTGAGTTACTTGAGAATTTGATATTTTTGAGAATTTTTTATATTTTTATTATTTTTGAAAATTAAATTTCATTTCGGGTATCATAGACGCATGCGGCCCTTTTGATGATCCAAACGAAAATTGAAACTCTTCGACTTTAATTCCGCATAACGCATGCAACCATTTGGAACTTTAATCAAGAGTTATTATTTAAAATAAATTCTGCATGACACGAACGGTCATTTGGAATTTTAATCAAAAATTTATTTTAAAAATAATATTTCATATACAAGAAAAATACAAGAAAAATATGTAACATTTCAAATTTATTTAATTTAAGCAAAACAAGAATAGGAAGTGGTGTTTATTATGTGCAAATTTGAAATTAGCACATAAATAAAAATAAAATATAAAAATGGACCCACTTTTATGCAATTTTGATTAGCCAATGTGAAATAAAATAAAAGAAAAATGGACTTCTCTTTAATATAAATCTTGAAACGTGAATGAGAAGAATAAAAAGTGGTTCCCACTTATATATAAATCTTGAAATTTGTTGCATGAAATTGAACGTGAACGAGAAGAAAAAAAAGTGGTCCTCACTTATGTATTTAGAACGCATCTCCGTGGTTTTCTTGGTATTCCCTTGTCCAGGAGCATAAGCAAGCCAACACTTTCAAGTGACAGACCAAACATATATTTACGATTGAAGAAACCCATTCAACGATTAAAATAGTGAAGAGTTTTCTGCCAAACTTAGTCTTTTTTCCGTCATTTTTCTTTTGCGGTGACATCTTTGAACATAGATGTTAAGCAATCTACTGCCGACAGCTTCTTCCTCTTCTCAATAATTTCTTATAAATGAGAAGAAGCATAATTACTGTTCACTGTTAAAAAACCAATATTAGTTCCAAGTTCTGCAATCTTTTTTTTAACTCACTCCTTTGGTAGTGTATGTCTAAAGCAAAGTGGTTGACATCGCGATGGTGTGCCTCATCAGCTCTGACAGCCATGACAACATTCCTTAAAATGGAATTTGGTGGGAGCAGCTAGTGGTCTATGGTAATGACTAAAGCTAACATGTTCTGTATATTGCCTTTGTCCAACTCCTTCCGGAACTCTGCATAAGAGTGTATTGCCTCCTCCTCAAGATAACGCATCATGCAGTGTGCATATTTAGGTAAGGTCATATACCCCAAGAAGTATGCCTTGAAGAAAACGCCTTGCACGACTATGACCAGAACACGCTCACACCACTTTGACTTTGCCACTTCCATGAATGTTATTAGGTGCATACGTTCAGACTTAGGGTTATTTTTCATGACGTTACTGGAGGTTAGGGTGGTGACGTAGTCGGTTAAGGAAGAAAGAGTGGCAAAGATAGTAGATAGAAAGAGTCACCACGACTCAAGGTAGAGACAATGTAGCGAAGCTCGATGGAAGATTGGTGGTGTAGGAGATTATGGTTATCGCCAATGGCAATGCAACATCATGGTGGTGACTCGCGGCAATGCGTAGGAACAGTGAGGCTTGGCGGCACAACTGCAATGGTGGTACTAGAGTGAGCATGTTGGCTCCAGTGAGCTCCTCATCCATTTGAGCAAAACTTTTCTCATCTCCGATTCCCATTCCAAATTCTCTTTCACCTTTTGAAACTCCTCCTTCACTATCTCATGTGACTTCTCCTTACATATAGTCACCACAACAACTCCTATCATTACTTCTCTCATCCGTGTTCAAATAAATTTGATACCGCAAACCACAACGTTCTCGGATTTCGATCAAGGTATAGAAGTCGTGAAGGTAAGATGACTAATCACCAGCAGAAATATGACTGACATTGAATATAAACTTGAATTCAAGTCACAGATTCTTGCACAGGGCACAACGTTGGAGGAGGATGAACAAGAACTATCGCGTCTCATGGATAATTTTGTGAAACTACCAGCGAACGTGGTGTGATTCACAGTTACAAGAATTAATGGTTTTACAAACACGATATAAACTAAGAAGGATCTTTTTTATTCAATCAAAAACAAGAACACGAACAAACATCTAACTATGATTTACATTGATCGGAACTTCAAGAACTCGGCCAAAATGAATACAAGATATATACAGACAATCAAGAAGATAATGAATAGTCCACATATCTTAGGAACGCAATTCATTCATGCATGCCTTCAAATAACTAAAGACGTTAAACCACGCTTACCTCTTGATGTGCCGAATTCACTTAATTGCGTTCTTTGATCATCTTCTCCGACTTCTCCGACGAACGAATCTTCCTCCGACGAGCACACTCGCTCACACTGCACTCTTCTATTCTCTCCAATACTTCGTTGTCGAGAAGACCAAAAAGCCAAAAAATCCCTACAACGAACCAAAATCATATTTATAGCCAACCCAAATTGTTTCCCGCTCCAATCTTAACAGAAAATTCAGAAAAGCTCCCGAATCTCAATTCCACCATCCACCAAATAATGAATAGTAACACTCTCATAGCCTGACACATGACACTTTTACTTTCACACTCCCAATTTTCTGCTAATTACTGTTTTACCCTTTCAACCTTTCGAAACCTCTTCTTTCCTTTTTATCCATTAGTCTTAGTTATTTTCTTTATTCCTCTTCTTTTTCTTATGTTTTGCTTATTATTTTTTATTATATAATTTTATTTTATTCCATTATTTTATTATTATATTTTTTTCCAATTTTATATGATTATTATCTTTTATTAATTCTTTTTGTTATTGTTTTTATTCTCTTTTTTTATTTTCAAACCTATTTTTACTTATTATTATTATTTTTACAATTAAAAGTCTTTATTTTTATTATCAAATTGTTTTTTATTTATTTTTCACCCGAACGAAATCGGGTATTGACAAGGTTCATTGGTTATCATTCATTTGGAAGGATCTGTTCTTATCCTTGAATGGTATAAGACAGTAACTACACATGCAAAATCATTATCTTGAAAAGCATATATATGAAAATTAGAAAAAGATTTGGGGATGTATGTGTAGATCGTATAACAAAATCGAAATAACTGAGATGGACTACAAGTATCGATGAGTATTGCGATTCCTAGTGGCTTAAATTTATCAAAATAATATGATATTTCAGTTGTTTTCTTGGGAGGTGTAAAGAAAGATCACCAAATCAAAGCTCTAAAGAAAAACCACAAACAATTGATATGTTCTAGAACTTATACATCTTAATTAATTAGTTTTCTTACTGTATGTTTGATTCTATCATTTAAGGAATGGAGACACAATTAGAGATACTTTTGGAGGAGAGATTGACTGAGTCTTTAATAGAAATCTGCCTTATAATATTTAACAGGGATAACGTACATAATTAAATATGTAAATGTGAAGATTTCTTCCACCTCGATAATACACCTAATGACATTTAGGTACAATTAGTTATAACTCATTTGGAATGATTTGTCCTTGAATGGCATAAGACAATAACTATACATGCAAACTCATTATCTTGGAAAGCATACAGATATTTCGTTAGAAAAAGATTTAATGATGTATGTGTAGATCCTATGAAAAAATGGAAAGAATTGAGACAAACTACAACTGTCGATGAGTATCTCGATTCTTTTGATGCCATTATTAATGGCTTAAATTTATCAGAATTTGATATTGTAAGTTGTTTGTTGGGAGGTGTAAAGAAAGACCACCTAATCGGAGGTCCAAAGAAAGATCACCAACATTGGATCTATTATGATGCTTATACATGTCAATTTTCTTACAGTATGGTTGATTGATTCTACCATTCAAGAAATGAAAACACGTTTAGAGGCATAATTAGAGGCACTGTTAGAGGAGAGATTGATTGAATCTTTAACAGAAATCCGCCTTCCTACATTTAACAGGGATAATGTAGATAATTGGATATATAAATATGAGAATTTCTTCTCTCTCGATAATATACCTCTTCGCTAAGTTTTACCGAGCACATACTCGACGTGGACGAGCTCTTCAGATTCTCGTCATTCTGAGTGACAACCTCCTCGGCAAGCTATGTCATATAGTCTCACTGCCGAGTCATCACGAGTCACTTTGAGCATTTTGGAGAATGATTGTTGCCACGGAAACAATCTTGATATGAAGAACAATACTTATCCCTACCTTTTGAAAATTCACATTGCAGTCTTTTAATTTTTATGCATATCAATTTTTTCAAAATTGAACAAGTTAAAACCTTGTTGTATGATGTCATTTCAGGACCGAATGGCGTCATCATACACTTTCTGTCATCCAGAACCTTCACTAAAATCTCCCAAAACCTAAAACTACATCTCAAAACCCAAAATCGTATGATGTCAGAACCTCCATCATAATTCTCTCTCCCAAACCATATAACATCATACGCCAACCTTATGATGTCATCCATAACATTGCCATAATCATTCGTTAACCTTGAACTTGTATCACTCTTACCAAATCAGTATCACCATAACCTTAAACCTTATATCAACCTTTGTCGAGTACATCAACCTTATCTCAACCTTTGCCGATTACCTCCAACCTTATCTCAACCTTTGCAGAGTACCTTCCACCTTTTCTCAAGCACTGCCAAGTATCTTAAATCGTATGATGTCACATGCCAACCGTATGACATCATCTAGAACCTCCATCATTGTTCTCTCGCCCAAGGCATATGACGTCACACACCAGTCGTATGACGTCATCCAGAATCTCCAGAGCATATTGTTGCCAGAAACGTATTACATCATCAAGAGCCTCCACCACAATACTTCCGCCAAACCGTATGACGTCATCTTGGAGCCCAATGACATCATCGCCAACCCAGAATCGTATGACATCATTTCAATGTCGAATGACGTCATCTTACCCACAAGTGAAACACAAAAACATTGTCGTATGGTCAAATGCCGCATGACATGTGCGTTCTTATTGTTGTAACTCAACACGCCTTCCCATTGCTGTATGTAACAACCGACACCAATCACACTTAGAAAAATAAATGAAAATGAGTTTTATTCCCTCTAAATATTAAAAGTACAAGAAAAATAGATGAGTCTTGGATGTTGACCTAGCCTAGTTCTGAATCCTTGTCATGCCTCCTTCCACTCCTTTAAAGCTCCTCTATTTATAACTTTTCTTCCCTATTTAAAAGATATAAAAGATAACTAACAGATGTGATATAATTCTAAATCTCCTAATAGAATCCTAATATTAAAATAACTAATAATAGAATCTTATCTTAATTTATAAATAATAACTAACAATCAAATCTTATCTTAATAAATCTTAACTACTATTTTTCTGAAATCTCATGAGACGTAACAATACCAGTCCCTTCAAGATTCACCTTGTCCGCAAGGTGGAAAGAAGGAAAATGGTGTTGAATATCGGAGGCCAATTCCCAAGAATTTTCGAACTTAGGGAGATCCGTCCATTGAATCAAAACTTCATATTGTCCTACTGTGTTTTGTCGTCTTGCTAGAACTTGTGCTGGTTCGACCAATAATTCCCAATCTGCAGTAAGTGTATATGGTAGGGTTGTGTTGGATTATTTGGTTTTATACATTTCTTAAGGAGAGAGACATGAAAATTTAGGTGCACACGAGTGGAATTTGGGAGTTTAAGCTTGTAGGCTACCTTTCCAATCCTTTCTAAACTTCATAGGGTCCATAAAATCAAGCACTTAGTTTTTTATTTAATTTCCTTACCAAAGTCTTCATGCGATATGGTTGAATTTTAAGAAAAACCTTGTCTCCCTATTGAAATTCAACTTCACATCTTCTTTTGTCAGCATACATCTTCATCCTTTGTCGTGCTTGGTCCAAATGCATCTTTAGTTCATCCAATATTGAATTTCTTTCCTGCATCAGGCCCTGAATTTCTTCTATAGTTGCACCTCCTTCCCCTCTTAATAGTGGAGGAGGATCCCTTTCATATAGAGCTTTGAATGGTGACATTTTTATAGAACCATGGTAATTGGTATCATACCAATATTCTGTCCATGGTAACCATTTTGGCTACTGTCTTGGTTTATAACTTGAGAAACACACGAGATAAGTTTCAACACATTTATTGACTGTTTAACTTTGCCCATCTGTTTGAGGGTGGTATGCTGAAGTCATCTTGAGTTTAGTGTCAACTTCTTTGAAGAGTTCGGTCAAAAAAGTGCTCATGAACAATCTATCCCTGTCTGAAATGATTGAGGTTGGAAACCCGTGTAATTTAACTATTTCTTGCACAAACAGTGTTGCTACCTCCTTCGCCGTTTATGAATGAGAGAGAGCAAAAAAAATGAGCATATTTTGTCATCCTATCTACGACTAATAATATTGTATCTTTCCCTATTGCTTTGGGTAAACCCCTAATGAAGTCCATAGCGAAGTTAGCCCACACGTTTTCTGGAATTGGCATTGGTTGGAGTAATCCAGCAGGTGCCAAATTCTAATGTTAATTTCGCTGGCAAACTTCACACTCTCGCACATAGTCCAGAAATTTCTTCTTCATTCCTTCCCAATAGACGACCCCTGTTTTCGAATCATGAAATTCTTGTAAGATATTAGGAATCCATCTTGAATTCTTTGACAACACTAATTGACCCTTGTAGAATAGTTTTCCTTTCCGTAATTCATAGTTTGGATACAGGCTTTAATTCTGCAACAAGTCTTGGATAATGCTCACCAGCTTTGGGTCTTTTTGAACTTCTTTTTATATCTTCTAATTCTGTTGTGGTTACTGTTGTAATGGCTAAGAATTGTATTTTCCTTGATAATGCATCTCCCACTTGATTTTCTCTTCCAGCCCGGTATTTGATGTCAAAATCATATCCTATTAATTTGGATACCCACTTTTGTTGATCTTCGCCTCCTAACCTTTGATCTAAGAGAAATTTCAAGCTCTTTTTGGTCTGTATGCACTGTAAATTTTTATCCTAGAAGGTAATGTCTCCATTTCTGAATGGCTAATACAATAGCCATTAATTCTCTTTCATAAACAGATTTTTGTTAATTCCATTCTGAGAGTTTATGACTCATATATGCTACAGGTCTTCCTTCTTGTGATAATATTGCTCATGTTCCCTTTCTGGACGCGTCGATTTCTAGTTCAAGCAGTTTAGAAAAGGAGGGAATTGCCAAGACCGGAATAGTCACCATTACTTTCTTTAATTCTTAAAAGGCCTGTTGTGTTTCGGGTCCCCATTGAAAGTTGTCTTTTTTCTTCAATAATTGAGTTAGAGGCCACGCAATTTTGCCATAATTCTTCACAAATCTTATATAACCGGTTAATCCTAGAAAACCTCTTAGGCTCGTGAGGTCTTTAGGAGTTGGCCAGTCGTTCATGTCTTTTATCTTCTTTGGATCGGCTACTACTTTGGCCGATATAACGTGTCCCAAATACTCTATTCGTTCTTGTTCGAAACGACATTTTTCTTATTAAGGTGTAGTTTTTGTTGCCTCAATATCTCAAAGATCTATTTTAAATGTTGCATGTGTTGTTCTTGATCCAAGCTATAGATCAGGATGTCATCGAAGAACACTAATACAAACTTTCTCATATATGGTTTAAGAATTTTGTTCATCAAGGCTTGAAAAGTTGAAGGGGCATTGGTAAGCCCAAAAGGCATAACGAGGAACTCGTAGTGCCCTTCATGCGTTCTAAAAGTTGTCTTTTTAATATCTTCATCCTTCATTCTTATTTGATGGTACCCAAATTTTAAATCTAGCGTTTAAAATATTTTGGCCCTTCCTATTTCATCCATAAGTTCTTGAATGAGAGGAATTGGAAATCTATTAGGGATCGTCACCTTGTTTAGTGCCCTGTAATCTACACAAAATCACCATCTGCCATCCTTTTTCTTGACTAAGATTACGGGACTAGAAAAAGGGCTGGCGCTCGGTTGAATTATGTTTGATTGCAACATTTCATCCACCATCTTCTCTATCTCATTTTTTTATGCATCGAGTATGTGTAGGGTCTAAGGTGAAGAATTTGTGCTCCTTCTTTAAGTGTGATGGCATGGTTATGGTCTCGTTGAGGCGGTAATCCACAAGGTTCCTGAAACAAGTCCTCATACTCCTGTAATCGTCTCTGTGCATCTATGGATAGTTGTGGGTTGTCTTTAACTGCATCGATAAGGGAAATCGAAGTGACTAGGTACCCTTCTTCATTTCCTTTTAGGGCATTAAGGGTAGCCTTCCATGAAGCCTTACTTCGACTTAAGGATGGATCTTCTCTTAGAACATAATTTTTTTCTTCCACCTTCCAACTGATCATCATTTCATTGTAATCTTCCACAAATTTGCCTAAACTTGTCATCCATCCTGCTCCTAACACTACCTTTGTTTTTTCAACTCCATGATGAAGAAGGATTGGATTCTTTGTATTCCCTGAACTTTTATTTCGACCCTTTCACATCATAGATTTCCTTTCTCGATGGTTTCGTTCCCAACTACTTGAAACTCTTTGATTCTTGTAGTTGGAAGTTGTAGTTCTTGGACTATTCTTGATGTAATGAAGTTTGTGGATGCTCCTGGATCAATGAGGATAACAACTTCTCTATCTTGTATCTTGCCTTTAACCTTAAAGGTTTTGTGAGTAATGAGACCCCAATAACTATAGGAAGATAATTGTAACTCTAGCTTCTCCAGCTCTAACTCATTCTCTCCTTGATTTTCTTGTTGTCAGATTAGGCCTTCCTCTGATTTTGTTGCTTTTAAATCCTCAAGGATATGGATTTGGTAACGTTTGAGTTTGCACACATGATCTGGTCCCCATCTTTCTACACATTTAAAACATAGTCATTTCCTCTGTCTGTCAGCCCATTCTTCAGTTGATAATCTGCGTGGTCCACTTACTCTAGAGCTTTGTTGGTTGTTGTTGGTTCCTGCAGGAGCCTTGAGTGGCATGATATTATCAGTTTTAAATTTTGATTCCTGTCTTGTATTCCTATTGTTGTCCGGACGTGTTATAGTTTTCACAATCATGGGTCTTGCCTGGTCCCACCCTGGATTTCTATTTAATCCAAAATTAGTGTTTTGGTTCCCTGCTTCACCCTTCCTCCCTCCTGGTGTTATGCCAGCGGTTCTCCAAGCATTGTTTCGGGCTTCTATGACCGTAGCTTTGTCCATGATGTTCGTTAAAGTCTCGAAATAAAAAATGTTCATTTCTGCCTTTATTTCTTCTTTTAGCCCATTCATAAAAATTCCCATCAAGTTGTCTTGTCCCAAACTTCGTTGATTCTGAGCTGCTAATTTAAGTTCTTCTCGGTATTGCATGACAGTGTCATGTTGCTTCACCTCTAAGAGTGGTCCTATAGGGTTTGCTGCCGCTACTAGTTGGAATCTTTTTAATATATCTTGTTTGAATCACGTCCAAGTGGGAAAAGGGGTTTGTTCTTCTCACCTTTCAAACCAAGTTAATGCCTTCCCTGTTAGGGTCATAGCTGCATATTCCAGCTTTTCTGCAGTTGTTACTCGGGCTAACCAAAAATAACGCTCTATGTGTACTAACCATTCGCATATGTCTTCTCCTTCAAAAGTTGGTAATTCTATTCTTCGGTTTATTCCCAACTTTTGTGGTTCAATTGAGGGCTCTTCTTCTTCATCAGTGTGTCAGTTGCTCTGCTTTTCCCTAGGATCGTCCTTGTCTTCCTTCTGTCGTGAGTTGGACCCCTGTTCTGTCAACCATTTTAGAATTAACTTCATGTTCCTAGCTTGTTCTATGTGGATTTCTTCTAGTCTTTTCTCTTGATGTATGTGTAATTCTTCTAGCCTTTGTTTTAGTGCTTCGATTCGGTTCCCCATAGTAGTGGTTTGGTGGGTGGAGGTCATCATCCACAAAGGAAATATCTCAAGATCGTACTCTAATACTAGTTGTAACAACCGGCACCAATCACACTTAGGAAAATAAATGAAAATGAGTTTTATTCCCTCTAAATATTAAAAGTACAAGAAAAATATATGAGTCTTGGGTGTTGGCCTAGCCTAGTTCTGAATCCTTGTAATGCCTCCTTCCACTCTTTAGAGCTCCTCTATTTATAACATTTCTTCCCTATCTAAAGATATAAAAGATAATTAACAGATATGATATAATTCTAAATCTCCTAACAGAATCCTAATATTAAAATAACTAATAATAGAATCTTATCTTAATTAATAAATAATAACTAACAATCAAATCTTATCTTAATAAATCTTTAACTATTATTTTTCTGAAATCTCATGGGACATAACATCGTATCTCTTATTCAATATCGAATGTCGCATCATATACACATTCTTACTATTTTAACTCAACACACCTTTCCATTGTCGTATATTTTATTCAACACCAAATGCTGCATCACATACATGCTATATCAATGCGCCTTCCTGCTGTTATATCTCAACATGGAACCATATGCCAACTCGGCACCAAATACCCTATGCAGCATCCTCTGCCCATAGCGGCACCGCAAGACATGAACCAATACGGAACCGTATTTAGATACAGAACCGTATCTAGATACGGCATCGTATCTGCTATACAAAATTAAATTCCCATGCAGAACCAAAAGAATAAAAATTCAAAAAATATTGAATTTCTTAAACAAACACATTTCAATCCTTATTGGGTTCTTTAATTTAAAAAATATTTTTTGTTTTTATTTGCATTTTATTTCCATTTTGGAAAAAAATATACATTTTATAAAATCACACTCGTTTTATTCATTCAATTAAATGTACTGTCTTAGGACAGGCATTGACGGGTGTTAATACCTTTCCCACACATAACCGACTCCCAAGCTCATTTCTGTTTCGCAGACCATCCCTTTCCCTTTTCTTGATTTTTCATAGGTTTTTTCATAATAAACTATGGTGTCGATTCCACCTCTTTCTTATTTATCCAGGTTGCGACACACCTTATTACTAATGTAACAATAACTTTACATCCATGAACATGTGTAGTTGGATGGATGCATCGATTCTAATTAGTTATACTCATACATACTTCTTGGGCCAAAGAGAGATTGACTTATTGTATTGCCACCTTGTCAATCACATAGTCCATTGAGTAATTTATTTTGTTTTGTATTTATTGTTATTTTACCATAATTATTTATTTTTATATTTTGAGTGTTTAATGTCACTTTTAATAATTGTAAGATATTTTAGGATGATCGTTAACATCCTGCAACACATTATCAACTATAGACATGTTTCAGAGGTAAATGCATTATAGTTAACCCGTCACAACAAGATCATAGTTCTTAGATAGTTTTTTTATATATTAGATTTTGCATTTTAAATTAAAAAATATATTTGTACATGAACTTTTAAACATTAGTCTAAGATATTTTGATGGAGTATAACAAAAGCACTATGTACTTGAACATTGTTGCTATTAAAAAAATAAACTTTGTATTAAAAAATAAATTTTATATTAAGTGTCTTAGAAAAATAAAAAAAAGTAAAAGAATTCAAAAAAGTTATGCGGTAAATTGTACATTCTAAAATAGAAAGATATTATAATTGGTGTACGACGAAAATATGTTATGTATTTATTTTATGTGAACATTTTTACTATTAAAAAATAAAATATTATATTAAAAAAATTAATTGTATTAAGCGTCTTTTAGAAAAGTAAAAATTAAAAAGAAACATGTATTCTAGATTATACGAATACATGACAAAATATAACAAACATGTCATATACTTACTTTGAACGTTATTATTATTGAAAATATAAATTTCCTAAGTAAGATAAAAGTTTTAAGAAAATATAATTTAAATTCTACATTTTGAAATATATTTAAAAGAATAATTGAAATTGTAATTTATATGATATGCTATTTCAAACCATGGGAATGGAGAATACAATGGCCCTTGCATCCCCTCATTTACTTCTTGTATCCCATTATATTTTTAAACTATTCTTAAGGATATAAAAATATCTTCCGAAATTGATATTCCAAAATAAATATTTCGAGGTAAAAATGATTTTTGAATTTGATTTTTCGAAATAAATTTTAAAAATGCAAAACTTGGTTATGGTAAACATTTTCCAAAATTTAAAAATGATTTTTGAAAAACATTTTTCCGAATATAAAATTAATTTCCGAAAAACGTTTTCGTAAAGTCAAATTTTCAGTAAGTCAAACTTAACTTACTGAAACCAATTTCTACAAACAACTCAAACGAAATTTACACCCACTCTAACATGAAATCAACCAAAATGTACTCACCTCCACTCACTCATAGTACCGCTCGTCAGAAGTTTGCAACGCACCACCACGGACCACACAGCCACTAAACTCCAAACACTCATCCACGGCACCATATTCTTCCTTTCAATAATATCTCAAGAAAAACAGTGACATTTTGAAAAGTTGATAGGATGCGGAAAGCAAATGTGCAGGAAGCAATTGCCTGACGAGAGACGAGAGATGCTCTGTTGATGGAGGTTTTTCAAATATCTTCTGTTACCACTATATGGCCGGATGGCTACTGCATTGTTTTTCCTACCAATAGGGAAAGAAGAAATTTCTGAAACTTATAACCACTAAAAAATTACGTTTGTTAAAAATTATACTCTTCTAAAAGTAATCATTAGTGGTTAAAAAATCAATTTATTTTTTAACATTAAACTTCATAGATGTAATGGAAAAAATACATTTTAAATCACTTTAAAAACATAAAACATTAAATAAAACATTTAAAACAAAAATAGATTAAATTTAATCTAATAAATAAAGAGAAAGAGTATAATCTAACCTAAAAATAACGTGTCAAATAATTGCGAACATTTTCCCTAAAGTTAAATGTGCAATAGTATGTATGTTTAAGGAATATTTTTTTAATTATTTCTTTTTGGTCAGCAATTGTTAAATTCAGTCAGCAATTTATTTTCCATGCCTTAAGTTTGATGTCAATTGGATATGTGTCTTCACTTCTTCTGAAAGTTGTCTCATTTAATTATTCATAGAATCAAGCTTTTATTGAGAAATTGATTCCTGCATTCACACATCCATCTCAAATTTGTTAGATCGAATACTTAATTTAAAAACATTTATATTAGATTTATTCACATAAAATATAGGCCATCTTATAGTAATCGAATGCATGCATGGATTAAAGGAAATGCTTAGTGGACAGATTCTTTGAGGGTTGTCAAAAATCTTAGATAGAAATCTTAACCTTTTAAAATTATGCCTCACTCTCGAAAATAGATTCCATATTCCCACACACCTCATAAGATATATTAGGCTGCAATTAAAAGCAAAATTAGCAGGAACTAAAAGGTTTTTCTAATGGATTCTCAAAATCAAAACTAGTAATCGAGTGAAAACACAACCTAGAATTTGCCCTTTTTATTCGGTTCCACATTTATGGGAGATGAACAGTAATAAGAAAATAAGGTCTATCCCACAAACTGTAAACAACAAGCAAGAGAAGCTAAAATCAGGAGATAGCATTGGGGGAGTGAGTGTTTAACTTCAATTCTAGTTGTCCATTACAAATGATTGCGTGGTCATGATAGCCCAGTGTTCAACCAATTGGATCAGCAAGTAACATGTATATGATTCAAAAATTATTCCACTATCATAAACCAATTCTACAACACTGGTTAAGAAACGATGAAGAAAATTCAAGGCAAAAAGAGGCTCTGGTAAGGGAGAAATAACAATAAAAAAGCAGCGAGGTTTGATCACCAAACTTTTCAAATACAATAAAGGATAAAAGCTGGGAGTGAAAAATTAAGCTGCTAAACTTGATCAAAGCAGAAAAACTCAACTCCATGTTCTGTTTGTCAAAAATACTAAAACACTAACCAGAAATTGAGATTGCCAAAGACCATGGTAGTAAAATTTACATCAAAATATACATAGAATAACCCTATACCCCATCATCAGAACATACATATCGATAATTCATTGCTAATTGATAATTTCATACAAGTCAAATCATTTAACACAACTTATCTTCAAAGTAAAATCCATGTTGAGGACAGCATTTTTGAGAAGCGCAATTTAATCCTGATATTTCAAAAAGAAAAAAGCTTCTTATTATACAATTCGACATACAAAGATAAAACACTTGGTTCTTTTTCTTAGAAAAGAGGACAGTAAAAAAATCGAGCTTCCACGAAAATGATTGCGGATACAATGAATGAATAACACTAACCCAGGCGATGCGAAGACTATGAAGAAGGTTTGGGGCTTGGATCGTTCCGTTTGAGGAGGTTATTATATTGTTCGAGTTCGTCATAATAAATATCCCAAACGCATCGGACGCAGCCGCTGCCGCAACAATCGCCGGGCTCCGGCTTCTCCGGTGGTGGCGGAATCTCCTTCGGCGGATTGGATTTGTTGTCGTCGGCGAGGGCGTTGGGTTTGGGTTGGATTGGGTGCGGCGCGGGTGTATTAGCGGCTCGTGAGGATTCGGCCATGCGATGGGGTTGGAGAAAGAAGGATGCGGTGCGTTGAAGGGGAAATTTGGTGAGGGTGGTGTTGAAAGGAAGGAGTTTTTGGGTGAAATCGCAATGTGCTGTTCTCATTGTCTACGGCGCCGCCACCGTCTCATTCTCTCTATTTGGGATTGGGATTTGGGGATCAATGAAGTCCAATATGACCAAGATTATTGGAGGCTGTCGTTTTAAGCAGCCTTTGCGCGATTCCCTCTTTTATTTCTCTGTTCTTCTGACTCTTTTTTTCTTTTCTTTTATATATTAATTATTTAAATTTATAATAATTTAAGATAAAATATATTATACATGAAGTTGAAATTTAGAATTAGTATAGAAATAGAGAAATTAACGGCTATAAAATATTAAATAGCATCACATGCATGGCTAAAAGTTAATTTAATTTAATGTTGATAATGGTGACATACACGGAGACTAAATTATTATTTTAAATAATAAAATTGCATAAATCTTGACAAATTTTCTAAGGCTACAAACTTAATGTAGTATTTCAAAATTTAAATTTATGAGTTCATTAGAACACAAAAGGTCTCCCAGGAATAATGGAGGCAAAGGTGCATGAAGGAACTTAGTTGTTTAATATAAGTCATTAGTTTAAATTGAAACAAAAGATCTATATTAGGACCAAATTAAAAATGAATTACCTATTAAAATTGTTAGATGAAGAATTACTCATGAAATAACTTTATATATTATATTTTTTTCTCACTCAATCAATTCAAGATTTTAACTTTATAAATCTTAATCTTATAAATGTATTCTACATTAACTTAAGTTATACTTAATCTTATTATTATTACTATTATTTAATATATTATTTATTTTAAGCAATTATTAAAGAATTAAAAAGTAAAAACTATAAAACATATCCATTTATTAATTCTTTTTCGTAACCACGTTAAAAATCAAGGAGAGGAAAAAACCATGAAGGAAAATGAAATACTCTCAGTCATTCCTTCTAGTCCGTTTAAGCAATTTTAGAACATTTTCATACACAATAAATGTTATTGAAGAAGCAGGAGCATTCTTCAACAGGTTTGCGGTAATTCCTTTGTAATAACCTCTGACACCTTCAAATCTGCAAGAACAGAACAAAATATATAATGGCAAGAAAAATAGTTCAGTATCAAAATGATCAAGTTTCTCCTCTGCATAGTTGTCAATAGATGTGTAAACTAAATATGGGTGAGTTTTAATGCGTAGTTATGTACCGTGCAGTTTCTTTCACAACATGCCAAGTGTCCATATATCTTGGAACCCCATCACCACTAGGTCGTTGCTGCAGAGACAGGAATTTCAGAACAACTCAGAAAGATGCAGTGGTGCACAGTTAATAGAATGGAAATATGCAATGTATCTTTGTAATGACATTCCATTACCTGCAATCGGGCTCGCACCACCTGAAAGAAAAGGGGTGAAAGTACGCCTCGTAAGAAAGCAACTTCATCAATTACTGATATATCAATTTCAAGGACTATATAAGATATAATCCTCCTTAAAAGAAGGGGGCAAACAGTAGTACCTGAAATGGATAGGTTAACAGTATCGCAGCAAGTTTTGATGTTGCTCCAAGAACAGCATAATCAACAGAATTCTGGGAAAAATAATACAATATGAAAACATTATAAACTGTAATTGGATAATAAGAATGTTCAATTGTTTATAACGTAAAATCAATTGCAATAATTTGTAAACATCAGATCAAAGTAAGTTAAGAGTGACTCAAACATATCTTATAAAGCTATAAACTTGAAAAAAATAAAATGTAGGATATACATAAAGCTACATTTCTCTCATTTAAATGTCCGTGAATACTACTTAATTAATTGAAAATGGTGAATAAAAGCTAACTGAGGTAACTATATCAGCTAAAATATATCGAGACCAAACAAGTACGCAATCAAGTCAAAACTATAGGCATCCCCTACTCACGTGCAGGAACCATCAGTGTCGCGATTCATGACATGCATAATTTTGCTCTACCAAACTAAGCCATGATTATAGAAGAACGATTTAGAGAGCATTGCAAGTGATAAAAAAAATTCATTTGAAAAATGCAATAGTCCAATGCATTTGAACTCCAGAGTTAAATGGATCCAAGGTCCTCTAACTTACCAGCAATTTATCTGGGTTTTGATTGTGTACTGTACTTCTCTTACTCTTAAAATCAACAATAATTTTACGTAGTTCCTCATATGCTGTGAACTGAATGGCACCATGAGAAACCTGTTGAGACATAATGAAAAACTGATAAGTATGATTTTGAGACCTTTGTCAATACTTGATAAAGTTGACATAGGCATCAGAATTTTAAAATTGGCCTTCCACACCCTGGAGAAAAGTAGTAACCTAATAATGGCTTTAGAGAATATAACTAAAAGACTTCAGCAAAAGGTTATCATAAGCTAAAGGTTTAATATAATTAGTTTTCAGATAAAAATGTAGGGAACCTAGTTATTACTAAATCCTGGTAAGGAAGAGTTAACAAATTAAAGTAAATGTATAATCCGACCAATGAATTAGATTTAAATGACAAGCATATTCCTCCTTTAATATTAAGCTTAACACTATTCCAACCAAACTTTCTGCAAGGTACTTTCTATTACCATTTAATCGCTGGTAATGAAGTGAAAATTTTCTAAAGAATTACAATTTAGGAATTTTATGGAAAAAAATTCCTATCTCAAAAATAATTTAGAGGAATGGTAACATATGGTTGAAACAAGAATTTCCTTCACGTAGTTAAAAGCCATTTAGTTAAATGTTTCTAAGTCGTACATGTTTTGGATAACGATTCCCACAATATTTGCTCAAACAAATTTCATGATGATATTGTATTCTGAAAAGGAAGGTTTTGGTGTACACTAAATTCCACCAAATTTAGGAGAATTTTAAAATAAAGTTTGAGAATAAAATGTATACACACAACCTAGTTGCAACTTCTCACCTTAAACTTTTAAACTGTCAGAAACATCACAACAGATCCCTTCGTCCTACTGCCACTAAGTAACACAAGGAATGTTTGTCAGTGATGATCACCTACCATGATCACTAAAATACATTGGCACTGGCACTATACTTAAACATAACAAGCATACATTAAATGTCATTGGGCAAAAAAATTCAGGAAGTGAGTTTAGTACCCTTTTATTTTAATTGTACTTTTGGTTCCCTAAGGAATATTGTCAATATTGCTTTATCAAATTCTCAACCCACTAATCTCTTCATAGCTTCAAAGTTCAACAACTTTTAAGAATAGCACCCACTCTCAAGAATACAATATCATAAGTTTCCATGAAGTTACAGGTTAAAAAAAGAATTATAATTTCACTCATGATTTTACTTGAATAATTCCCACCAGACTGCTACACAGCAAGGGAAAAAGGGTAGAAGAACAATGGGAATTTCGTGGAGAAATTTTTACTCGTGTCCTCACATAAGTATATGTGAATGCTGGAGATGATACGGCAAATCATTTGTGAGATAAGTTAATGATCACGTAGCAATCACATAATAAATACATCCTTGGTAACTTAACAGCAATTTAATGGAAGCATCTAGGATCTGTTGTGATGTTTTTAATATTGTATAATAGTAGGAAGCACAGATACCTCTATAGATTATTGTGTTAGCATGTGAGACAGTTTCCAGACACATACTTGTTGGACATGTGTCAGACACTCGTCAATTGTGTTACAATTAAAAGATTTTGATTCAAACACTTCTTGGACACAGTTTGAGTACAAGTGTGTATGGTGATACCTCTTCATGACTAAACACTTACTCAATACAACTATAAGAATAAAGTAAAAAGAAATCATAAAATCAACTTAGTTTATAAATACTAAAAGGCTCATAATACTTTTATGAGGTTCCTTTTTGCAGGACTTAACTATCGGTTCTAAGATTTTTTTAAAAATTTGATTTTACGATGTAAACTATATATATATATAATACAGGGTTAGAATCCGTTTACACCAAGCGTACGTCAATTTCAACATTAATTTTATCAATTTTGATAATTCAAATCAGTTCAGAAATATAATATAATATACACACACTTTGTGGAAACATTGTCCCTATGTCCTATACTTCGGTTATTAGACCTGTCCCTGTATCGTGCCATGTCCGTGAGAAGTCAGTATTTAACTATAATGTTAATTGGAGATTAGAGTTCATAATGGCTAGTTGCAAAGTATGGTGTTCATCATAAATTGCAGAAGATAGACCTTAATCTTTGTTTAAGCACAATACCACACATAATATTTAATTTACAACTAAAATTTTTAAGTGCCAAGATTGACAGTAAAAATAAACAAGAGCCAGAAACATACCAGAAATAGACTGGGAACAATCCCTTTGTAAAGTGCACTAAATCCTTCTTCCCTCAGTATGGTCTTAAATGCATCTGATATTGCATTTTAAAATAAAATTTCACAACTAGTTAGCAAATCATATATTGATGAATATAACTATAATAGACAAAACATGCTAACATATATAGTTATTATGAGACTATCACATGGCACACATAGCAATTTACAGTTATTAAAAGGAAGGATCAATAATGAAGTTCTGATAGTCTTTGGGGTTTGGCACATAAAAGTGTTCAGTGGTTAGTTGCAAAGGCACAATGTTGAATATAGTTTGAAAAACAAAGACCTAGACTTTTTTGAGGGGTGAATAAGATTTTTTACCTTTACTTAAGCACAATCCATGAATTATATTTAATTTGATTAAAATTTTAAGTTCTAAGATTGATAGGTAAAATAACAAGAACCAGCAACATACCAGAAATAGACCAGGAACAATCCCTCGGTAAAGTGCACTAAATCCTTCCTCCCTCATTATGGTTCTAAATGCATCTGATATTTAATTTTTACAGATAAAATTTTTATGACCGGTTAGCAATTTATATGATGAAGAATACAACTACAATAAACAAATTACACAGTGACTATAATGTTTTAGGTAGTTGAGTGAAACATAACCACCATTGTCCACAGATCAAAAAAGAAAAAAGAAATGAAGTCAACATAAGCACCTAACTCTTACGTCTTGATCATTCTTTTCCTTTCACAAAACAAGTGAAATCATCTATATATAAATTAATGTTGAAAACTAGTTCTTTAACTAGTCTCAGAACTAATAATAATTATAGTAAGTTACTCAGCAAAAATATAGTTTTCCTTTCTTTTTCTGTACAGCAGTACTATAGGTAACTGTCACTATAGCAGTATCATTGTCTCTTCTATCTTCGTAAGTCTAATTTAGATTTATTGCAGGTTAGTTAGAACTCTATATACTCAATTGTATTCAGTTAGGTTTGTTACAGATTAGTTAGCTGTATATACTAGATTGATTGCAGTCAGTTACTCTTGGCTTACAAATTCATTTTACACGAAATCTAAATCTCATTGTTGTTCTCTCTCTCTCTCTCTCTCTCTCAAACTTAATAAACATCATCCAAGACAACGCAATAAAACGAATAAAATGAAAGCCCGTGCTCAATACTCGTTATTATTGAATCACTGAATACACATAGTAGAGATATATAATAGGTCATGATTCCAAGACCACTTTTGGGTGAGAGAGATAGATGCTCTCTGTCAAATACTACTCAAATTCAACTTTTAGACACTAATTTCAAAAACAATTTAGAGTAAGGTAAGATTAAGAAAAGTCTTATGTAAAAGATAATAATTAAGCTATGTAATTATAGCTAACATCTAGAGTAAAAGCACAAAGAATATGAATGTCGGAAAAACTAAAATCCCAAGGTAAAAAGATAAAAATAAAGTTAATTTAAGTGGAGAGCTGACCATAAATCCCAGCGTATGGACGTGTCTGATGAAGTGGAGTTTGAAGCTGCAATCTTGTTTTTACTAGCCAGACAGGATTTGTGCACAAGGAAACCTGGCGAAAGGCAATGTAAACCACAATAACTGAAGATTCAGTTGTGATCCCATCCTACACAAATATGTGCCACAATATGTTTGGCAGGCTTTGGAATACTAATCATACAACTATGAAAGCTAAGCAAAGATCACAACGGATAAGAAATTTGAAAACTTAAGTGTATTAGTTCCATCCTCACAAAAAGTTCAAACAGTAATTTTTATCATCAAATACAGTTTACCTAAAGTACTTCATTGTGGTTTTGATTCCTCCAAAGTGATTCTAAATTGAGGGGCTCACTTTAGATAGTCTTAGTGAGTTTTAAGCCCAACTCAACTTTACAAAATCAAAAACAAAGTTTGTACCTATATGTACATATCATAATTTGATCAAATCTTTCGTCGACATGAGATCTTCAACATAGAGAAAAGTAACATATCCGTCAACAAGAAAGAAAATGAAGGGAATAGATTTAAATGATTTCATATTTTATTATATTTACAGTATTTTATCACAATCTAAATTGTTGATTTTGTGGCCTTATCATCTCCCTTTTCCCTCTAAAGTGAATCAAGCTCTTTGGATATGTCAAATTTCTTCAATGTATCACATTACATTTCCCAGAAAAATTCAAGGAGTATTGTACAACATACTCATCCAGAGTTATATATGTGGCTTTCTATTCATAACATTGGGATTTTCTCACTTACCAAAGCTCCTGCTTCAGCAGCTGAGGCAAGATGGAGACCTGGGCTCAACTTCCCCTCCCTGTTCCTTGCATATCTTTGTTTGGCTTTGTCATAGCTGCAATATAAAAAAAGGTTTGATGGACCAGTAACCACTAACGATAATAATTAATCACTCAATTCTGGCAGGTAAAAAATTTAAGACAGGGAGGATAATCCTTTGGCAGGATAAAGAACAGTGAATTTGCAGAAGTTGTTTGGTGTTAAATGAAACTACTATTAACTGTAACTAAGAGATATTGACATACTAATTTGATGAGTGAGTACGAGATTCATTTTCAAACTTGTTGAAAAAAAGTTAAAATGTAACTCGAGAGAATACATATTTGCACAAACACCAGGACTCAAACATCCAAGAATCAGCCATCCATATAATATGATTCTCTCCTTGATGTCAGATATAAAATGATAGGATAAGACATATAATTTGACTTCAACCAAATTACCACTGATGGAACTAGTACTTACAAAAAGAAATATAAACCCCATGAAATGGTAGACCCAAGAACCCCAGGAAGAAAGCCTGCATATAAGCCTCTTAATCCCTGCAAGATAGCATGGCATTTAAGTAACACATTCATAGTATTACATACACAAAGTACTTAAAGGCAAAAGGTGCCTCCTATAGCAATTTTGCAATTATTACCTAACCAATGAATAATATGTAGAATGAAGGACATTGAGCCTTACTATTGGTCTTAACCGCAAGTGCAACTGTGATAACATTTGTGAAAGTAAGACATGGACAAGGTGAAAGATGAAGTCTAATGACAAAAGCAACCATTCATCAACAAAAAACATCGGCGCATGATTCCCCCGCCCCCACAATCACCCTTGGGCCAAAAATGGGCAACAAGCAACCTTGCCACATACTCCCTCTGTTGCACTTTATATGACATTTAAACTTTTGACACAAGTATTAAGAATGCAATTGGCATTAACCTTGCCAAGCTTCTCATCACTCTTCACGAAGACCAGAAACCATAGTGCTGACTTTATCACATTTTGCAGATGAAAATACTTGCAACACAGTCTTTTATGAATTAAAATGATTAGAAATTTCAAAATCTTAAGGATCTCGGATCTTAGTTAACGATAATTTTGCAATTTCCAATAAAATTCAATCCATAAAAGAGAAAGTGTTCAAAGGAGTGAGTTACAAGTACTCGTCTTGTCAGATTTATTAGTGCTGAACATCAGCTGTACTACCTAGGAAGGGAGTAAAGACATCATGTAATTCAATACATTCTAACAACTCTATACCTAGAAGGTTCAGCAGCCATTCTATCAAGATAATTTTCTTTCTTAAGGAATAAGGACATACGAAAATAATAACAAGTAGCATACTTCACGAATAACGAAACTGCTAGCAAAAGCCATGAGCTCAAACAAATTACTGAAGGCAATCTCCCTATGTATATAGTTATGAAAATACATGATCATTGAACAGCAAAAACTGAATCCTTGATTGACAATTAAAGAAGAACGTTGATAATTGAACCCTTAGTTGTCAAAAACACAGACGTTGGTGGATTAAGAAATGACAAACCTCGGAGCGTGCAATGGTGAAAATGGCGTGAGCAGTGTTCTTGTAACTGGGAAGATGCGAGACTCGACCATCGTTAACTGCAGAATCAAACAAAGCTTGTTAGAATGGAAGGCACGAAAGATCAGAAATCTTCGGTTATACGAGAAGAGAGAGAGAACCTTGGAACCTAGTTCGAACAACATCAAGGGGATGCATAATGGCGACGGTGGCGAATCCAGCGGCGGCGCCGGCTGTGGCGTTCTCCCACTGCCATTGGTGGCGGCGCTTGGACGCTTCCGCTGACATACATATGATGTAATTGAGCGAAGTGTGGTTTAATTTCGTCTATCACATGGATGAATAATATTGTGTATACTTACCCATTTCTAACTTCAATTTCTACACCCTAAGTTTTTCAGTGTGTCTGAAGAACATTCGATAACAGTGTGAAACGAAAATTCACAGTAATAGTAACAACAATAATCAAGACAAAATGCACCTCATTTAAATACGTTTTCGTGAATAGTGATGGCAAGTAGGCAGGTTCCACATTAACTATCTCATCCAAGGTCACATTAACTATCTCATCCAAGGTAAAAATTTATGTTGATGGTTTATATTTAATCGATATAAATCTTCGTCTCATCAGAATATATTCTTGTCCGCATTTGTATTTGTTTCATTACTATTTTCATTATTAATTAAATATTTTTTATAAAAAATAAAAATCATAAAATATGATATTATCAAATATTTAATATATATATATATATATATTCAGTATCAAAAAAATTATAATTATATAAATATTAAATACATATAAAAAATTAAATACTTACAAAAAATAAAAAAAATCAAATATATGACATAAAAATAAGTTATAAAATTAAAGATAAAAACTGTTAAAATATTTTGTTAAATTACATAATATATTAAAGATATTTTATTATTTTAAAATTAATTATTATATTTATTATATTATCTGAAAGAGAGATAGTGTCTCTATATTTTTGAGAAAACAAAATTAAAAATAATTACATAAAACATAGAGATGATTCATATTATTTTATGTTATTGAATAGGTAAGTGATGCGAAGGGTCTCTGTATACTTTTGACATTTAGATAGTTTATTTTTATTATTTTAAAATATAATTAAAGATAAAATGAAATATGAAATGTGTATTCTTATAAATGTACATTAAAGAATCGCTCCTTGTATTATTATAAATGATTTGTATTCTTATGTCTAATTAGGATAAAAAAAAGTGAAATATTTTTCTTAAATTAGTCTATTTCTAAACTATTTTGTAATTTTCTCATTAACTTCTACGAAACATTAATTTTAACTTATTTATAAACTAAATTTTTGCTTTTGGAAAACTTTATTTCCAATAAATGATTATGAAAAGAAGCTATTCAAACAAGCTCCATAAAATGATATAAATAAATATTGGTATTTAAGTTTTATATATAACAATATATTATACTAATATCAATTAATATCCTTTAAAGTTTCACCCTCTCTTCTTTCTTCTATAGTTAGAACTTCATAATTTAAATATTCTCAAGTACAATTGATATATCTTACAATCAACCACGCTAGATCCTTAATCGATTAAATTATGTGTTTTTTCTCTCCATAATATGATCATACCATGTCACTCAAATAACAAAAGACCTAAAAAAATCTATGCGGGGAAATCGATGGATATAGTGTTTGGAAATCAAAGCAAGACAAGAAATGAAATGAAAATAAAATGAGAGATAAGGACTAGAAATCTAATTTGTACATGTACTTGTCTATTTAAGCTGTGTTTAAAAAAAAGTAGATTGCCTGCATTTACATGTTCAATCGTTTGAGTCAAAACCATTGGATGAAAAATCAAATGATTCACATTTTTAAATTAGATTATCAAGGTAATAATACAAAGCATCTGATCTTCGTTTAACAACCATTAATCAAATGCGGGAATTTATATATCTCCTAACTTAACTGTCGGAAATCCCAATTCCTGTATGTATACTATATATTTATACATATCCATTTGCAAAAGTCAGATTCTAAACAAAATATGTAGCTCACCACCAAAAGCTAAAAGCAAAAACTGTTAACACATTCTTAGTAGGTAGCCAATAGTGGTGACCTTAAATAAATATATAATTAGTTCTATACACGTTTAGACTTACCTTTACAAAAATAATTGTTGTTTTCGTAATAAGTTTAGATAATACACACTAACAATTTTGGTGTGATACTTTTCAAAATAAGTTTCTTCACAATCCTAGCCTGAGAACGTTAAACATTTTTACTTTGTGTGATACCTTTAAAATCATACTCGGAATTCTGATAAGTCATTTTCAGTCAAGTTTCTAACTAAACTATCCTCTAGTTTGAGAGGGTTAAAATTCAACTAGTGAAAAAAAAAAGGTTTTTTATCCGTAAAATTATGTCTCGTTCTCAGAAATAATTAGATATTAGACATTCCAACAATTATGGGGAACGTGATTCCCAAAAAATATAATTATCAAGAAACGTGATTTTCGGTAATGAAAATGCTTTCGCATTCCAAATACCCCTAAGATAAATTAGACTTTCATTTAAAGCAAAATTAATAGGAATTGACAGTTACCAATGCATTATTAAAAATATGACTAATAATTGAATGTTGGGTTGGTTGTATACGATATTCAAAATGTAGGTTTGGTCACATAACAGAATTTACCTATCCTCAAACGTTGGTTCCATATTTAGGTCCTGTTTCTAATGGGTTTAGGTCCAATTCTCTCAAATGGTTCAAATCGAAAGGTATTCAAACACAAATCACTTTGTTCGATAGTCATTTTTAGGTTTACATACACAGTAGAAAAACAAAATAAAGGCCGAATGTAGACAATTATTTCAGTAAATCAAGATCTGCACACGACATTGACCACACAAGTGTATTTAAAGTTTCTTTCTTGGCAAGAAATTAAAAATTCAAGGTCAATACGTCAGAAGAAACAAAATTATTATTAATACGGCAAATAAAGTTCATCCCTCATAAGTTAGCTGAACTGGAAGTCCAAATCTCAGCACCACTATTAGGACCCAGGACTTGCAACAAAGACAAAATTGCAGTGTCTACAGACGGCCTCTTTCAAGGTAACCGTTGCGTATAAGAGAGATCAAACTCATTCTCACTGCTTAGCTTTCATCCTTGATAAACTATTCTGCTTTCAGACTGATTTACCCATGCAACTATGCAAGGTTAGGATTTAACATAAATGAAGTGCAGTTCAACATAGAAAAACTCTCGTTATATTGGGGAGAAAGTTTCATTCAAGAGTCAAATCTTGTGACCCACAGCATATGCACATTGCATATGAGCAACAGGTGGAAGGAATGTATCAAAACCTCATAAAAGGAGTTCAAACAATAAAGTCAATACTGCAAACTGTAGTACTGTGCACACCCATTAGATAGCAATCGGGGCATAACTTCAATTCCAGTTGTCCATTACACATGATTCTGCGGTCATGGTAGTTCAAGTGACAACCAATTGGATCTAGAACTTAAGCATCAAGTAGCACGTATATGTTGGCTCAAAAATGATATTGTCATAAACCAATTCTACAACATTTTATGTAAGGGAGAAATCAATAAAAAAGGTAATGAGGCGGGAGCATATTGTGCTCCGTAAAGTTTTCAGATACAAGAAGGGATAGCAGTTTCGCATTGTAACAATGCATAAATTGACTTCCATCACCTGCCGATAACTTGAGTGTGAGGAATAAGCTGCGACACTTGATCAAAGCAAAAAAAACTCTACCCCCATTTTTGTACCTCATCTTGTCTTTTCCTAGGCAAGTCCAAATATTAAATACTAATTAGAAATTGAGATTGCCAAAAATCTCTTATGATAGTGTTTAAACCAAATTATAAACAGTATAACACTATTCCCCATTTTCAGGACATACATACTGATTCAACTTACATCTCACTTTATATTGTCACAGTTTTCCATATATAATGCGCTAGGCAACATTAGTGTCTATTAATAATTTCATAGAAGTTCAACCTGCCAACACCTGTTCTTATCTTTAAAATAAAATCCACACCATTTGCAAGAATCCTTTTAACATTAAAGTGTATGAGAAAACAGACAATGCCTAGCATTTGCACATCACGTACAGTAAGTTGTCTATAGAAGGGATAATTAATCACATTGAACCTAGGAGCTTCAAACTTTTGTTGTTGTTAGGATCACTGCTGGCAAAATTACTTTTGCTTTGATCCCTACAAATGGCCATGTGGATAACTCACTACATCAAATCTCAACCATTAAAATAAACTACTTAAGTTACTTTCAAGTTATTTACATCTATTCAGCATGCTTGCTTCGAGGTATATAATTACATTCCCAAGAATGCTTTTCTTGGATTAACTAAAAAACATGTTTGGTTAGAATTTAATATTCATGGAAATATTTCTTTCACAATTTAAATGATAGTAAAAGATAAAAATGGGAGTGGAAAATAGTGTTACCAGATGTTATGGTTGGGTTCTATGATAACAACATCCCCATCCGTAATCATGACATGGAAAATAAAGTCAAATATGGCAATGACACTTCAATGGGAATTGAATCAACAAGCCCAAAAAAATATCTTTAAAGCTTATGACGAACACAGGAATGTCATATTCTCAAGTTCACACTTCTAGGAATAATGTTACATAACATGGAACAAACACACCTCAACTATGTTATCACGCTCTAATTGTTCAATTAAACATAGATATTCGACTTGAGCTAACGAGCGTAAGTGACAAGTAGCTAGGCAGATAACTCAGTTTATGTAAACAAGTTCTCTAGATAAGTCTCATACTCAGGTATTATGCCTGATTGGTTTGGTGATAGTTTCAAATGTCATCACCCCAAATTCCCAAATCCAAGTAAAAGCTACTTCATGTATCTTCTTATTTTCAACATCCATCATCAGCTTGGAAAGCACAACCAAAGATCCACTTAGACTTCCATTACAAGCCAAAAACTTTCTAATTCTTTATTGAATAATGGAATCTCTAGTAACCCACTAGTCCCAGAACAAAATGTCATGAAACACAACTGATAAATTGGTGGACAAAAAGATTTTAAACTACATTAGCGACACGCGAGACCCAGCTTGCTGAGGCCAAAATCCATAGTGCTTAAAAAGCATGAGAAGAGTTCCATAAAATCCACTCATTGTGCTGATTGAAATAAAAAATAAAAATTAGAGTGATACATGCTCTATTTAGAGCTTATTGAACTAGTAACTAATGACAAAAAATACTAACTAATCTCTACTATAAGAACTACATAACAACCTACGTCAGGAAAAATGACCAAAATCACTGCAAAAAGCGGCTGATGGGGTCTCAATTATGGTGGCAATACAGTTGTCAAAAACATCCAAAACTATGAAAGCACACTCTCCAGCGACCCTAAACAAAAACACAGGATCCTACAAGACAAAGCTAATCAGCAACATTCCATACCTCATTATTCCATGGAAACCTTTGCGCCAACCGCCTTCATCTTGGCAATGATACTCTCAGCCTCTTCTTTCGTGACCCCTTGCTTCAACACCGCAGGCACCTTCTCCACCAAATCCTTCGCTTCCTTCAACCCCAAACTCGTGAAGGTCCGCACCTCCTTAATCACCTTGATCTTCCCCGCCGCATCGAAACCTTCAAGCTTCAAATCAAACGCCGTCTTCTCCGCCGCCTTCACCTCTCCTCCCTCTCCGCCGCCGCCACCCTTCGGCGCACCCCTCGGCACGCCCCTCACCCCCATTCCCGGCACCATCAGCATCATGATCGGGAGCTCGTTGACGCCGCGCTTTTCGCGCATCACCTCCACCAGGTCCATCACTTCCAGTAATGTCAGTCCCATCACCTCGTCCACGATCGCTGTTACCTTCTCCGAAGCCTGCGACTGCGACGCGCCGCAGTAGCCGCGCGCGTGGGAGGGTCGTGGTTGGGGTTGCGCGTTCCGTAAGATCGAGATCCGTGTGGAAGCGAAGGGAGGGCTTTGATGTGGTGTTAGGGTTCGAAGGAGACGGGGTAAGTGTTTGAAGCGGGAATAGAACCTCATCATTAATGGTTGTAGAAAAAGTTAGTGATTAAGTTCCGTTTCTCAACATCGCATTCAATTGGTTGTGGGAATGGAAGAAGCTTTTGGAGCGTAATGGTGTCAGTGAGTGGGATGAGATGAGAGTGGTGACAGGGTCTGTATTCCGCCAAAACCCTACACGAAGACGACGCTTATCTGATTTACGGATTTGCCCCCCTCCATTCACACTGAAATGGAAAGGGATCGAAAAAGCACCCTCGAATTTGGGCCGGGCCGGCCGGTTTCGTTTCTCTAAGGGCTCCTTCTTCCACGAATTCTTCCTCCACCCCCGTACCTTCTTCTTGCACCTCTAATATGAAAATATATATATACCCTTACTTTAAAATTAGAAAAGTCAGCAATGCCTTCTGTCCCCTTCACTTCCATAATTTTCATCCATTATGCACCACACTCTCATCCGTCGTGCACCACTGTCGTCAGCATCATCTAAATCTTAAATTAAAGTTTCAAATAAGTCCTAGGTAAGTAATTATTGATGTTTATTAGTAATTTGAGTAGTATTATTGATTAGAGTAGTTAATTTGTTGATTGAGTGGTTATCGACGACAAATGGTGACTTTGACCGATTGGGAAGTTTGACAACCAAATGGATTTTATTCGGTTGTAATTTTGTTTTGCAAATGAATGACATCCCCATCCAGTTTACTTTTTTTTTAAATGTAATCCGGATGGGGGTACCATCCGGTTGTAATTTTTTTCAAAATGTGAATCGGATGGGGATGTGTTGTGTTTTGGGAATAGGAGGAGATATGTATGAAGAGAAAATATTGTTCTTACTTCTTTCTCTCTTTTTTTTCTGAGTCATCAATAGCTTATATTTATAATGCTTGTAGAAAAGAAAAAATATCTGACTGAAATAACTCCTACAAATTAAAATCTTAACGTCTATGAAATAATTAATAGTGAATATTCTAACAATTAAGAACAAATATTCTAAATAAAGACATATTCAGAAACGAAAACAAATCAATGTGCAGTTTCAAAAGCAAATTCCCAACACTCCTCCTTGATTTTGGAATTGTAAACTCCAATCTTCTTTCTATGAATCCAAAGTTGCTGACTGGTAGTGGCTTGGTAAACAAATGGTTTTAAGTTTTGCAATATCCTAAAGTACTCTTCATATCTTCCAAGGAACCACCCCAATCAATATCAGAATACCTAACAAACTTTGCTTTATTTTTGTTAATTGAACCATCATATACAACAATTACCTTTCTATCTGAAGGTATACCAACAAGAGTGTTGTTCTTCTCAATCATATACAACTCCTCCTCCTCATCTTTTTTCCACTTTAGGTGATTGAGAGCTTCCTCATGGTCAGCAGGTTCAAGAACATCCATGTTACATCTTTGATATATGTCAGAGAGGAATCTATTACCTCTCACAGGATGATCATCCACATTTTCATCAAAACCTTCTTGCTCAGTTATTTTTGGAATAACATCAAGGCCTTTAATCTCTTTCACAGTCAATTCTTTAGAAACTTTAACATCATCACAAGAATCCAATCCATGATTTTTCACTACTGGCTTCCCATGATTTTCTACTGCAGGCTTCCTAGACTACCTAGACTGCTTCCTTCTATGCTCAATCTGTCTCGAATTAACTATAGAAGAGTAAGCAAGATCTATTTGCAAGTTTACCGAGAAGCTTTTGCCCTTCATCTTTATTGACATCAATTTAATGTCAGTTGTATCAAAGACTTCACAAGTTTTATCTTTGAACACAACAACATAACCTTTCTCTAAAAGCTGCCCAACACTTAGCAAATTTTGATTAATTTCAGGGACATATAGAACATCAAAGATTATTTTTGTACCTAAGCCAACATTAATGGCAATATCACCTATGCCTTTGACCTCAATATAGTCTTCATTCCTAATTTTGACTTTCGAAGAGTAGGTTTTGTCAAGCTTTACAAACATGTCTTTATCATGTATCATGTGATGAGTGCATCCACTATCAATCAACCATGTTTCATTAGTGATGTCACTAGCAAAGCAATTCGCCACAAAATGAAGTTCCTCCTTCTCATCATCAATCTCTTGAGCAATTTGCACCTCTTGTTGTTTTCTTTTGCATACCTTCTCCATATGACTCTTTTGATTGCAAGATCTACACACCACATATGGTCTCCACCAACATTTCCAATGTGGATGATTAGTTTTCTTGTAGTGTTGACATGATGAGTATTTCTCCTTCTCGTCATCGTCATCCTCATCACTTTTCTTCTCGTTTTTCCAACCTTTCTTCTTTGCTTTGTAACTCGACTGTGACCTTGCTAGAAAAACTCCTTCAACAGTATTCGACTCTTCTCTCAACAACTCTTTTCTCAACAATCTTCTCTGCTCTTGGATTTGCAGAAAGTTCATCAACTCGGTTAGTGAAATCATTGTGAGATCTCTTGAATCTTCAAGTGAGATCTTTGCTTCAAACCTTTCTGGAAGACTCACCAACACTTTTTCTACGATCCTTCTATCAGGTAAATATTCACGTAATAGTCGGATCTTGTTGACCACTGCCAAGAGCCTATCAAAATATTCTTTGATGGTCTCGGCCTCCTTCATTCTCATCATCTCAAATTCTCTTCTGAGATTGAGAACTTGCATCTACCGAGTTCTTTCATTCCCTTGAAACGCCTCTTGGAGACTGTTCCAAGCTTCTTTAGCTGTTTCACAAGACATAATTCTAGTGAATACAACATCAGAAACAACAGAGTGAATACAGGTCTTGGCCTTCGCTCTTCTTATTACTTCATCATTGTAATTTTTGATTTGAGCTACAGTTGGATCTTCTTGTAGCGGTTGGATTTCAGACATCACAACATCCCACAAACCACTCGCTTAGAGATAAGATTTTATTTTGATAGACCATATTTGATAGTTTTCTCCGGAGAAAACCAAAGGTGCTGCCATGAAGTTTCCGACCATGGGTGCATTTTTTTTTTCTCAAAAGGTTCCTCACTAGTTTTCCTCTATTGTTTTTTCCTCGTGGTCTCACACAGGCCCTAAGAACTAAGAGCTCGGTTTCAATTGTTGTGTTTTGGGAATAAGAAGAGATATGTATGAAGAGAAAATATTGTTATTGCTTCTTTCTCTTTTTTTTTTCTGAGCCATCAATAGCTTACATTTATAATGCTTGCAGAAAAGAAAAAATATCTGACTGAAATAACTCTTACAAATTAAAATCTTAACGTCTACGAAATAATTAAGAGTGAATATTCTAACAATTAAAAGTAAATATTCTAATTAAAGACATATTCAGAAACAGAAACAAATCAATGTGCAGTTTCAAAAGCAAATTCCCAACAGGATGCCATCCGTTTATCATTTTTGATAAATTGCATATCAAGCAATCCATTTTCTAAAATATAGCAGACACTATGTCCCTTGTCACGGATGAAGATGAGGCAGACTCCTATCTGAGTTCATATGAATATTGTCACCAGAAGCGTTATAAGTCCATCCATCGACCACCACCACACCAGATGTAAGGTTATCCAGCTCCATTGAAATAAACATGGAAACCTTGCAGTACTTGCTTGACAACACAACAAATCTAATAATGTCCACTACTGTTCACATCAAAAATCTACAATTTAGTGGTCATCTTCATTGCTTCCAGGGCAATTGGCCAAAAGGGCATCACTTTATTCGTACTGAACAAATAAGAAGGAACAAAAGATGCTATCAGAGTTTAGAAGGAATAAAAATAAAAAGAAATTAAAATATGGTATTTCATCTGATAAAAATATCTTAAAATGAACTTTTACTGACTAACTAGAAATAAATCAAGCGTTTACTCACTTTGCATTCACAAAAAAGGCAATAATTAAATTCATCCTTCATTTATCAAAATATTGTTCAGATCCTGCATCCATTACATCTCGTCACCATCCGGTTGTTATTTCTCATCTGGTTCACATTGGATGGGATGTCATTCGATTGTCATTTTGTTTTGCAAATACTAATCGAATGACACCTCAAAGTCATTTTAACATGAATATTTTGGGAATTAAATTTTTTTATGGAGGTGCAGGAAGAGGGTATAGGAGTAGAGGAAGAATTTGTCTCCTTCTTCTTGCACTCCATGGTTTTCCATGCACCCTAATTGGAGAAAGACGAAAATACTCTAAGGAAAAAGTATCAAAACTGTTATATGTTGACTCAAATTTACTAGTTTACCCTTTTGTATTTAGAGTTTTGAATATCCCCTTTATGTATCTCACTTTTCAATTGAGAAAATAAGAGAGCCGTTTTAACAAACTGGTATCACAGCTCTAGGTTTAGGTCAAAACCCTTCATCTTCACAGCTGTCACCGCTGCCCAGTCCGCACCGTCGTCGCTGTTGCCCAGTCGTAGCCGCCTCCGCTGCCCAATCGTTGTCGCCGCCGTCTCCGCTGCCCGGTCCGCACGCACGCCTCCGCAGCCGCACTCCTCCAACCACCGTAATCGTGCGAGACGCCACAGTTGTGGTTTTTCACATTTTGTCATTTGTTTCGGTGTTTGATTGTTGGTTCAGACTCCGTATTTGGAAGAAAATGTCGTCCAAATTTGATATTGAGAGGTTTGATGGGAAGACGAGTTTTGCACTTTGGCAAGTTCGGATGGCCGCCATATGGTCTACCCTTGGCATCAAAGATGCCATCTATGGTAGAGATGTCGATGCGGAAATGACGGATAAGAAGTGGAAAGAAATAGATGATAAGGCTCTTTCCACTATTCAGTTGTGTTTAAGTGATGCAACACTTCAAGAGGTTCTCTCGGAAACGACCGCTATGGGTTTGTGGAAGAAGTTGGAGGAGACGTATATGAAGAAGTCTTTAACAAATCAGTTGTGGTTGAAGCTACGCCTCTACACTCTTCATATGGTCGAAGGTACATCTATTTCCGATCATATTGCGGAGTTTACCTCCATCTTGAATGATCTGGGAAAGTTAGATGTCAAGGTAGAGGATGAGGACCAAGCTTTGTTATTGTTGTGTTCTTTGCCTACACAATATAAGTCGCTTAGGGACATGATGATTTACGGTAGGGAGAAAATTTCTCTTGAGGATGTGAAGGGTAATCTGCAAGCCAAATTGCACTTGGATAATGAGATGACCAGTGTTGATAAAGGAAGTCAAGGTGTTGGTTTAGTGGCCGAACGGGGGAGGTCTAAGGATAAAACCCCGGCGGGAAGTAGAAGTCGGTCAAAGTCAAAGCACAAGAATCTTACATGCAATTATTGTAAGAAGAAGGGACACATAAAGACCAATTGTTTTATTTTGCAGAATAAACAAAAGGGTCGTGGAGGTGTTG
>Ga0209489_101485_pt1 | contig 48240 bp, 15 predicted proteins | sample SiratrowhiteBW_FD_187527 | JGI IMG/M metagenome (GOLD analysis project Ga0209489, IMG submission 187527) | Root nodule microbial communities of legume samples collected from California, USA - Siratro white BW (SPAdes) (version 2) | ecosystem: Host-associated > Plants > Roots > Nodule | place... | reverse complement strand
ATATATAAATGGCTTAATTGCCTTAGGATCAATACACATGTTATACAGGGCAGCATGAAATAGTGAACAAAATAAAAACAGGGCATAACTTACAATGAGTTCACTACCCAAAACAATTCATAATATAATGTGAATCCACTGCCCCTTACTTAGAAACCTATACATGGTTAGATTTGTATCTTTTTATTCGTTAACTCCAACCCAAAAGCGTCTGCATTCTTCTATCTTTCTCACTACCATTGTTTGGAACCTGATCTGTTTTGTCTTGATAAACTGTGCATACCTGTGGATAACTCACAAAAGCAAAATGCAAACACAACAGTGGCCTCTGCATCCACAATTAGCTTATCTTGAATTTTACAAAGATTAGTGACATTTCAATTCAGATAATCCTCCTATACCTAATTCATTTCATTATACTTTTAATACATCTCCTTGGATACAAACACAAATCAAAGTAAGAAAAGTTTGTCTTAAATATTCTATTTGTTATTTATGCTCATACTTTCATCTGTGCTACTCCAAATCCTTACTCACCATCCACAATTCTAATACTAGCAACCTTATTTCTTTGTTCTCATATACCAATCATTAGTCTTCCATATCATATTTTCATTTCTGCTTAGTCCTAGTCCTGGCACGTAGAATTGGTGAAAATTCTGCATAGTTTGGTTCAGACTCATTGTTGATATGCTTATCCATTTCTTACAGAAATTCTAGATTGAATTACAGACCTTGCATTTAAAGAATAAGTGGTTAACTGATTCTTCAATTAATTGCCTCATTACACATGAAGCATTTGGTATTTGAATTCCTCCATGCTTAAAGTTCTTTCTAGTTGCACACAGTTTAGCATAGCAACATATTGATCTAATACCGTATTTTTTACCTCTATTCCTCCTAACTTATTCTAATAAAAATTCACTTTCAATCTCAATACTTTTGAGAGCCATTTCATTTTGAATTTTATAAGAAACTTGTTTTGAAAATAAAAATGAGAACTTTATTAGCAATATTTAAGAAACTTAGTAGTAATTCGGGTGATTCACTCTTAAATTTTATTAAATTGTTGTGCACGTGTTAACCTTTACCTTATTTTCTACTTTTATAATCCTCAATTATTAAAAAAAGAAAAAGAGAAAGTCAGCACAACAACAACCAACCAGAGAAATGCGGCAAGGTTGCAGAAAACGGCACCCTTCAATCTTGGACTTTAGTTGATCCCTCAAATCTCAATCCCTATAAGAGACAGAGCAACTCAAACCCTCTTCATAGTCTTCGTCATCTCATGGGTTAGCATCGTTAATTTTCATAATCCCATTTCTCCATTTCTTTAAAGTTCCTTTCTTTTCACTTTTTCTTGTTCTTTTTCATGAGGTACATTCGTAAAATCAGAAATTCGATTTTTTTGTTCTAAATACCCAATTTTGGAGATATAATGTACAAGATAAATTCAGAGTTACTTCTCAAACCACAATGTAAATTTTTTTTTCAAGGGTTCATAATTATCAAGGTTTGGTATAATAATATTTGTTGTTTTATGACTTCATTTGTGTTTTTGGTTGCGAAATTTGACCGTGTACATTGGATAAGCTTTTTAAAATTCTGGATAAGCTTTCTTTTTTTGTGGTCCAGAATGATTGATTCTTTGACAATTTTTAATATTGGTAGATTGGAATGTTGTGAGAGCAAAATGAACTAGAGCTATATTCTCTCTCCCTCTCTATTTCTCTCTCTCTCTCTCTCTTGTTTGACTTAGAAGAGATGAAATTTTGAGAAATATCCGCAGGAGTGTATGGGCAACAGGGTTTCTGAGCCCTTAATAGGTATCATTTTTTACTTCCTTGAATCTATGGTTATGGGTTTACTAAGAGTTTGTTAGTTCTTGAAGACTCTTACAGCTTTTGGGATTTGTAAACTCCTACAGATCTGTTTCTGGTTAGATTATTATGAGGATTAATTAGGCTCTGATATGGTGAAAATTCTATTAACAGGCATCTCCAAATTTTGCTTTTGACTTTAATAGCTTATTTAGTAAATCAAATGGGATTTTTACAGCACTATAAATTCACTTATTCATGAGTTGCCAAGAGAAGCAACTGATTTTCCGTTCACATGCGAGACTCTCTTTCATATAATATAATATTTTTTACATACAAACATTGATACTTTTGCAGTTTTAATGTTCAATTTCATATTACTTTCACATTGCAATTTTACATCTTTCATATGGTACTTTTAACTTTAAAATTTGACATCTTGTTATGTTGTATATTGCATCTTGTAAAATTTGCCATTATGTTCTTCTTTTGGTTATAATATTAAAAGATATTGAGTGTAGGAACTGATTGTGAGTTGCTTGATTCGAAATACCTTTAGCATTGTTACTTTCTTTTGCTCAATACTTATGGGCTAAGGAAATATTAGATCAATGCTTACATAGATAATCAGGAGTTTGTTAGTTCTCGAGGACTGATATAGTTCTTGGGGTTCGGGAACTTCTACATATCTCTTACTCGCAACATCATTCAATAGCATGAACAAGAGTTTGTACATTTACACTCAAATAATGATAACAATTATAGGATGACATCTTCCTTGCTTGAAGTTTATAGGATTGTTGGTTGCAATTAGAGGAAATGAAAAGGTGAGGGATCGATGAAATCAGTTACATGCAGTTCTTATAAAAATTACTTGTTATAGAGCTAAAGAAAATAATTTGGAAGATTGGAGATATTTTTGTTGACTATATGCAGAATAGCACTGAAGAGCAAGAAGAAACACAATAGACTCTTATGAAAATTGTTTTGTAGAGGAGTAAGTAACATCTATACATGACTGCAAATATAGTTTCAAGAAACGGAAAACAAGATGAAGAAGCAATATAATATTACAGAAGAATTGCAAGTTGTGTCCTGTTTCATGAGTTTGAACAAGATAGGAGAAGTTGTGTCCTGTATTATGAAGAAAATAGCGCAACCAAATGGATGACATTTATTACATAATTATTATAGGATTGTTGTTATGTGCTGAATGCTTTAGTTTTTGTTTGGGAATATTAGGATATTGATAAGTACTTATGTTGATGTTGAATGACGGTAGTCTTTGGTAGATATAGGGATTATCGTGTCTCTCTATATAGGAAAAATGATTTCTCAAACCAGTGAAGAAGAAAAAATAAGTGTTGTCTAAAATACAATTCTATTAAACAAAAATGTTAACATTGAATAATAGAATAACTAGACAGTCCCGTGGTTTTTATATTGACAACTACAAATCTCTTTCTGTTGGTGCGTGTAGTACAACGTGTCATTTGTTGGTGTGACATTTTCAAGATAACTATTGTGCCATAGAAGGTCGATGATAGACCAAACTCGTGTCACTACCATGCAAAGCTTGTTTGAAAACACAATCTAAGTTGAATAAGCAATGTCTCGTTGATAAAGACACAAATCTACTTTAAGAGGTTGGTCGCCACATCCCTTTCTTGCCATTAAGTAACCCTTCTTGGCTTGTGGAAGTTATTTCCCAATGGAGAGATTTCAACAAATTCTCCACTTCACCGATCACATTTGGCTCATCACGGACAATCAAATTACCCCCTGGTCTTAGTATTCTGTCAACCTCTGCTATGACAGGAACAAGATTGCACCTGACAAAACCAAACAAGATATCCACATTTAAAATGCAGTGATACACTAAATAACTTTTATTGTCCTTCAATCACAAACTATTGCGTATGATAAGACTGTTATTTCTGCTAACAGTTTCTTTAAACTCCGTGATTTCTTCATAGTTAACTATTGAAAAAAAAAAAAATTAAACTAAAAAATTCTTTGCTTCCACTTTTACCTTTTCATTAGATTTGAGAAAAGATGGTCTGCATGCAGTAGATCGTAAGTTCGTGGATAGGTGCTGAAGGATTCACACCAATCATGGTACATACCAATAAGACCCCGTTCATAGATTAGAGGAAGTGTATCAGCAGCATCTATGTTCACCACATTAAATACCCAAACAGGAAGATCCTTCAGAGCTGCTGCGAATCTGCATTCACATTGAGTAACTTTGATGAATATACCCTTATAATCAATTATACAACTGTATTAACAAGGCATGCATGATAGATTTATAAAGACTACTAAAAGTATGGCATACAAATTAAAAAAATATTCGTGATTAGTCCAAGCTGAATCCATATATATACCTACCCTCCACAACTGGCTCGCATGTCCATGATATTTCTGACGTTAGACCAAGATACCCCGATGTTGCTAAGCTCATCGACAACGTTTTTCCAACGTTCATTATCTGCTGCAAAGTCTTGAGAAATTTGTTTTCCACCCTGCATGTTGTTTAACCAACTTGGGACCTTGTGCAGTCTCTCAGGCCAAGATTCAGGCCATCTAGTTCCTCTCTCATTGTCAACAGGTAACTTGTGCAAGCACGCCTGTAGCGGAACATACCTGCATTAATTATAATATATCAGTAATTATATCATTGACCCTTTGCCACTCTTTAAACACTTCATTGCCACTTCTAGTTCTTCTTTCCCTTTCTTTTTCTCACATCATGTTACTTATTACACCTATACTAATCTCTTTTCTCTCTAGTTGTATTATTAACACTAGGCGTGAATGTATTCTTTTTTATTATATTTGGTCAACCAAATTTCACATATACTTATAAAACGTATAATATAATAAAACAACTTCTTACCATGCAGCATTTGGATCATCGTCCACTTTGCACATAGGAGGTTGGTTTTGCTCCCTTTGTTCGTAACATTCGTTGGTAAGGGGTTTGCGGTAGAACGCTGCACCAACTTGATTCAGTTTATCCTTTTTTATGGTTACGAGTTCCCAGCAAATGGCCTTGGTCAATACGCTCATTTCTAGAGAAAAATACAAAATGTCAGGGCCTACAAAAATGCAAAGTTTATTCCTTTTCTAATAACAATATATGTTCATATATCATACGCTTCCATATCTGAGCATCTTCTTCGATCGTTTGGTACACAGGTGTAGCACACCACACAAAATAACCCCCTGGTCTAAGAAGACGATTCAGTTCCAAAAGCAACATGCCCCCTACAAGAGATTCACACACTTCTCTTCAACAACAGGAACAATGCAAAATTGAAACATTAAGTTCACAAATGACATACAAATTTAAAGAAAAGAAAAGTGTTGGTGAGATTAACAACCATCTTCATGCCAAGGTACACGACAACGTGCACAATGAATAAGATCAAAGACGTGGCTGGGGAATTGCAACCTTTGAGTACCCATGACGGCAGATATTGCTGGTATCCCTCTCTCAAGGGCAAACTGCACTTGTGCTTCATGCTCATCTTTGGGTGCAAAAGACATAGCAATAACATCCCTTTCAAATAGAAAACCTCCAAAACTGCCTACCCCACACCCAACATCCAAAATCACTCTAGTGTGCTTTCCCCATGCAATATCCGGTTCAGCCTGTGTAACAATTACAAGATCTTTTCAACAATCATGTGAAAAGCTGTATATTCACCGGTTATATACCAGCAAGAAATTATGATGAACTCTTTAAGAGTGTAAAATTCTATTCCAGGAAATTATTATTTTAGAATATCATTTTTTTCAACTTTACTATATGTACTAAAATTACCTGTTGAAGAAAATCAATGTAGTGGAGAGCTCCGTGAATGAACTGGGTGCCACCTCCCGGGAATGTCAAGAATTCGCCCTTCAACTTCACCCAGTTTTGGTGTCCCTTCACGTCTGCTAACAGAGTGTGTGGTATGTTGTGGTACCATATCTGTTAGAAAAGACAAGGTAACTAAAACTTTAATTTTGAGAAACTCATCATCATCATATACCTAATAGCATGAACAATGCACCTACACAATTTTGAGAAACATACTTATTTTTCCTAATATTATTTGTGTAAAGCACGCCTTTAGAGAACATTATTATATACAAACTTTACGAATTAATTAAGTACTTAGATAAAATGTTAATAAATGTAGATATTATAAAAAAATCATCACTACTTTCATAATTTACTAAAATAATAAATATTTCAAGATAAACTGGTACTCATAAAAGTGAATAAGCAGTTTTTTAGATATGAAAGCATGGAGTCAATGCTTTATTAGTATCATACACTGTTTTAAAATCTATTATATAATCTTACCTAGTATTTCATTGTTCTTCTAAGTGTTGAATAGTTATGATTTTAGCCAAACTTTTCCCTATAATGTTACCCCTTTCACATGTTACCTTATCTCTGCTGGCTGGCCATTGGATTGGCATTTTGTAACCCTTGGGAAGTGGTACCAGGCAAGTTGGTGCATCCTCAGGACAGTGCCTCTCTCTGTGTACGTAGTGTTTTCTAGTAGAAGTTTTTAAATACTTCTCATTATCCAAACACGGAATATAATCAGCACCAGTTGAAACATTGCAGATACTCCAATTCAAATCTTGCAACTTCACTTCATTACCGCCACCTAGTTCCTCCTTTTGTCTCTTCTTCTCATTCTGAGACTCATCCCCTTGTGTTGGCCACTCCTTCTTCAATACTTGACCCCACTTCTTCATATTCTTATCCTTCTCCATTTCTCCACCCTCATCTTGCACCCTTTTTTTTTGTTCTTTATCCACGACCTCACCTTTGTCTTCCCTTAGTTGTTGCACATTCGCTTCATCGTCATTGTTCTTATCCTTTGGAATATCAAAACTTTGTTGATCGCCACTCATGCCCTCTTCTGGGTTTTCTCTCATATTCTCATTCTTAGGTACTGCATTTTGTTTTGTATTTGGCTTTTCTTTTTCATCTTGGGTCACGATGTTGTTCTCTTCCCCACCCTTTTGATCCCCTTCAGATATTTGACCACTTTGAGCGTCTTTCTCACTCTTATCAGTTTTCTGATCATTGTCCACACCTGCAGCAACTTCGTTTCCAGTGGAAACGTCATTTGCAGCGGAAACCTCGTTCTTAACGATGTTTCCACTCTCATTCGCTATGGCATCCTCGGGGAGGTTGCCAGGGTTATCTCCATATACAGTACCGTCCTTTTGGTCATGGCTTTTGGTGTCAGATTCACCTGACTCTTCCGAGATATTTGTGGTGGTTTCATGTGGCTCTTCTGAGACATTTGTGGCTGTATCACGTGGCTCTTCCGAGATATTTGCGGTTGTTTCACGTGCCACCTCTTCTGCAATATGTTTGGCGGTTTCAAGTGGATCATCTTGTTGGATGGCGTTTGTGGTTGTTGTTGTGGTGGCGGTTTCAGGTGTGTCTTCACCGAGGTCAGTGTTAGTGGTTTCAGAGTTGTTGTTATCATCAACGGCTGTGCGTGTTTTAGGTGTGACGACAGAGTTGGAGGTTAGCATCCATATGCCCAGAACACAAAGCGCGGTGAAGATGAGTGTAGTTAAGGTTGAGGTGTAAGAAGTTGATGAGGATGATCTCCTGGCTCGTGACTTGGAGGGTTGGGCCATTGGTGTGTGTTGTGTTGGATTTGTTGGAGAAGATAATTATGAGAGTGAAAATGGAAGAGATTGTTGAGAGGTTTGAGTGATGTTTGTGGAGGAAGATTAAGGAGAGAATGAACTGTTTGAATGTTGGAAGTTGGAAAGTATCAATGATCCCATAGAGTCGGAGTAGGGAAGTTGTTGAGACAACTTGGTTGCTATGTATGCTTCACTAAGAATCGCACATATCAGACACAGGTTTGGCTGTCTCTATTATGCTTTAAGATGAACAAAAGTCAATAACAACCTCCTTTATCTTAGAGTGCATTTTTAAGACATGTGTATAAAAAATATGTAAAAAAGTATGAGGGATTAATATCTGAAAATGTTTGACATACACCTTTTAAAAACTACTCTTTTACCAAGTCACTCTCTTACATGATTTGCTTACAAAAATAAGTTTTAAAAGATAAATAAGACAACGAAATAAAATGTAAAAGTTAAAGAAAAGACAAAGAAAGAACGAAAAAAAAAACACCAAGGAGTCTTTATTTTCTTCTCCCAACATCTTTGTCAATATGATAATACAATAAATCAAATAGACTTTCTGAGTGGAACGCTTGATTTGCTTTAGTGGTCAACTTCAAGTTTCGATTTTGTTAAATTTTCTTTGGTCATTGACGAAGGATATATATTTTGTCCAATCTTTTGTTGCGGAAATTGTTCGGATTGATATGAAGTGATTTAGTCTATAGTTTGTAGTGATTTTTTTTTATTATTAGTATTGTTTTGATTATATATGACATTCTCTTAGTTCAGATCAATTTCAAAAATATTTTTATTTTTTGAAAGAAATTATTTATAAATAATATTTTAGATTTTAGTTTAACTTAAATACGAGGTATTAATTAAGTTATTCTGCAAAACATGACTACTAGAGATTCTTAGTTTGGTAGGTAAAATCTTAAGACAAAATAAAGAGAAAAGATATATATTGAGTTTCTTCATGACTTAATTAACATAACATACAAGGTTAATCATTATGAGTATACCTTATCATTATAAGAATACCAAGATGCATGTTTTATTGATTTCATATCTTGTGAATTTTTGAAGCCCGGTTTTGGATTGAAATTATTGAGTTGTGCTTTTTTGAATGGAACATTGATATTATTTTTTTCAATGCAACAAAGGATAAGGGGAAAAAAATTCCATCTTGGTGTTTTAAGGAAGAGGATTTTCGACAGTGGGTATTGGGTCAGATCTGAGATGAATCACACTTAGAACTATGTTATTTTTAATTCATTGTTTCATATTACTAAATTCTTTTGGTTATTCTTTGTCATTCTTGTTTGATTATCATTGTTGTGGTTTTTGTAAAGGTTATTTTTTTTTTTTATTTTAACACAATAGTTTGTCTTTATATATTATGGTCAATTTATATGCTATTGGGATATGATTCGACAAATTGAATGGCCTAGTGAAAAGCTCCCAATGGCTTTCTCAATTTCAAATGACTCTTAAGATTTAAGATGGTTTTATATAACATTGAGAGGGGTCAGGATATGAATATTTGTATGGAAGTTTTCTTTTCTTAACCAAATTAGTGATTGAAAGGAAAGATAACCTACATTTGGCATCTACACTAGAATTGATTATTCTATTGCAATTAGTCATTGTAAATACAAAATACCTTCTATATTTTTTTATCATTAAAAAAGAATATAATAAAAATAGAGTATTAGTGTCCCAACCTACAAGCAATATATATACAAAAAAACAATAAAAATGTGTAAACCTACTCTCCCATCACATGGGCACCTAAATTTAGCTCACCAGGGTGATTAAAGCATGTTACAAAACAAGTATCCTGCTCACCTACCAATCCACCTAGATATTGACAATACATTGAGTTTATCAAAATGATTCTTTTGATACAACGCTATTCACCCGAGTCAATTTTTGATTGTAGCTCCAAAAGTATTTTTCTGTTCATGTCCATATATATATATATATATCCTTCTTCCACGGTTTTGTGGCCTTTGTTTGTACCTAGGTTTCCAATGCTTCTGTCTTATGCTCCTTTATTGTTCCCTCTGTCTTTCCACTCTTTTTCAGCAATTTCTGCCATGCAGATTCTACAGCCCTCCTTACACTACCTTCATTCTATATTTCGAAGCCTTATCCAAGTCGCTAGAATCTGATGACCTGCATATGACCATACAAAACAATGCACATAGATACTATTCTAAACCCATGCATATAATGTGTATAATGTTTCTAACACAATGCACTCGAATACCAATTTAACACAATACTATGCACATTTTTCCTATATTTCAATAAAGGTGTGGTCTATATTCATGTCCCCTAGTTAACCACAACTATAACATTAGAATCATTGACCAATGGAAACTTAAAATGTAAATTGTAATTGTTGTTTAATTAGAACATAACTAGTGTACGACAGTGAATAAGCTGCCAACAATTGTATGACACAGTGTGGTGTCATACATATAATATACCTTGATACAGATATGGAAGCAAAGAATGTGAAGAGGTAATCACATACAGAATTCATTTTGCAAGTTATATTCTGAACTTGCGAAAGACATGACCGGCATAAGTGCACATGTTAAAACCGTAAAACATTATGTAGTTATTCCTCTACCAGTATTACCACTAGGGGTTAGCTCCCATCTTACATTTCGTGCTTATGTTATGTTGATCAATATATGATGCATTCTTAAAAATGATATTGCTTTTTTGATTTCAAATATTTTAAACGGCTGACCCAGATACATCTCCAAGCATTCTTATATTTGTTATTCAGATCTAGAAATCAAAACTGGTAAAAGTTATTCTTTTTAGTGTTGTGGTGTATTTTACTTATCCCAATTCATTTATAACACATGTTTCATATGTTCCCAACAACTATAATTGATTTGTTTCATCCCTACATTCTCATATAACACATGATTTACTTTCAATTCCTCTATTATGTTATCACGCATAACTACTTTATTCAAAAAGAACTTTCCATGTAAAGTATTGGGTAGTTGATAAGGCTTCGAGTTGAAGAAACTTCGTATAGGTCACTGTCTTTTCCTTTAGTTACATTTTGTAACTTCCTATATGCGGATTTCAACATGTAAATTTGTGATTTGTCATCCTTTCATACCTATTTGTCACTCCTATTCTTATATAGTGGGCAACTATCTACTTTGTGTATTAATATATTCACTTGAGGTTTTGTTTTTTCATTCGAATAATTCTTTTCTCTATTTCAAATTCCATTCTTATAAATTTTCATTCCAATTACCAATCTCTCCCAGTGTAGCCTCCATGGAATTTGAGTTGGCAAAAAGTCTCGAAAATATTTCTAATTGGAACAATTCTCCCAGCCATCTTTCTTCCTAAAATATGATCTTATTTCCTATTCCTCTATTCCAACCAATATTGCTATTCAATTAGTTTCCCCATTCTCCTTGCCCACATGCTCTCCAAATGTTCTTCCACCACCAAGAATCATGGCTATTAATTATTATTACTATGCTTAAAGATCTTCATGACCTATATTTTGATTTCAAAACATCTTTTCACGATTAGCTATTTTCTTTGCATAGTCTCCACTTCTATTTTCTCAATAATGATGTTGAAGAATTTCAAGTAAGGCCACTTCACTTTTTTAAATTTACATATATTATCCCACTTAATCTATGTAGTCTTCTTGTTACCATGTTCTCATCTTCAAAGAAATTCTCTTTGAATTATTCTTATTTCTTTCCTCACACTTGGAGGTATTTTGAATAGCGATAAATGATATAGAGGTATAACTTATGATGGATTTTATTAAAGTGAATTTGCTCGTGAAAGATATATGTCTTCCTTTCCATATAGCTAGTCTCTTTATGATTCTTGTTTTAATACCTTGCATTGATTCCTCTTATAATTATCCCCACTAGTATCCATAGATTTGTGAATGAAACTTGCATGATACTACAATTTAATACTCTTGAAAATCTTATAACATTGTTAGAATTTACTCTTATTCCACCTTTTAATACTCTTGAAAATCTTATAACATTGTTAGAATTTACTCTTATTCCACCTATCTTGCTATTTTAAAAGTTCACCTTAAGCCCTAAAACTAATTTGAAACATCTAATTAAGTGTACTCTTTAATACTAGGAAGTTTTGCTTTACAAAGAAAAATTACCTCATCAACAAATTGTAACATATTTATCGTTATCTCCTTCTTTTCCATCTTGATCCCTTCGAGCATATCTTTTCTTACTGGCTATCTTACTAATCATATTAATCCTTCAACCACTACCATAAACAAAAATGGCACTGATGGAACCCCTTATCTCAAGCCTTTTGTTGGTATAAATTCCTCCCTCGGGCTTCCATATACTAGGATAGATATTGTTAATGATTTCAAGACAAATTCTTCCTCCATCCCCATACCCTCTTCCTGCACCCCTATATAATTTTTTTATTCCATAACTGCCCTTTATGAAATTACATAAATACCCCTATCTTAATAAAACCCCTCCCCTTCCCAACCGGATGACCAAGCCATCCGGATTACAGTTTTTCGAAATTGTGAACTGGATGGAGGGTGCATCCGGTTCTCATTTTAAAATAAAAATACAAACCGTTCGTCCGGTTAAGAGAACCTTCGTTCGGTTTAGGTAAGCCATTCGCGACTTCCATTCCTTCGTTATTCAAAATCTTTCAATTAATCCCTCATATTAGGTAACCAATTTGTGATGTTTATTAGCAATTAGTAGGTGATATTGATGATTAGGGTAGTTGATTTGGGATTTGGGGGGCTGTCGACGGCGAATTTGAGGATTTTCCGATCTGCTGGGTTGAGAACCGGATGGAGTCGTCCGGTTTGTATTTTTTTTTTTTAAATGAGAACCGGATGCACCCCCATCCGATTCACAATTTCAAAAAACGAAGGAGAAGATATTTATGTAATTTTATGAAGGGCAGTCATGAAATAAAAAAATTATATGGGGGTGCAGGAAGAGGATATGGGGTGGAGGAAGAATTTGTCTGATTTCAAATATTCCTTTATCAGTTTGATCAATTCAGAGCATAAGCCCAATCTTTCCATCATATAGTAAAGAATTTTACAATTAACCAAATCATATATTTTCTCAAAGTATGCCTTTACAATGATATATTTTTTCTTTTTCCTCCTTACCTCATCCACCACACTATCACCACACCATCTAACAAACATCTACTCTTTATAAATGCATACTACATTTGATTTATAATTTTATGCAAAATTTTCTTTGTTTATTTGAGAACATTTTAGATATTATCTTGTACACACTAGCCACCAGCGATATCTCTATACTCACCAATCCTTGTTACTTTTTTTCTTAGGTATAAGAGTTATGAATTATTTATTTCTTTCCCTTGGCCGTTTCTCACAAATATGAAAATAATTTCCAATACTTCATACTTCCACTTTAATAATATCCTAGAAAAAACTTAATAAAACAAAAATTGAAACCATCAAGCCTAGGATTTTACTACTTTCACAATCCCACATGGCCTGCCTAACTTCCCTTTCTGAAAATTTGTTTGTTAACATATTATCTTCAGGATTAATAGAATGGAATTCTATGGTATCTAACCTGATTTTAATTTCTAATCTTCACTGAATTTGCTTTTATAGAAATTCTTGATCTCTTCTTAACCTTAGGTGACTCCTCACATCACTTGATGTGGTTTTTAAGTTATTTCATCGTGTTCTTTGTTCTCCTCTACTTGATTAACCTATTTCGTGTTCAGATCACTTATCTCTAATCATTTGGTCCTAGATTTTTGTCACATTAATGCATCCTATTTGAAATTTATTTTTTTCAATTATACAAACAACTGTTTTTTTCTTAAATTTACTACGTCTATAGACACTATCTTCATCTTTTTTGTTTAAGTTTCTTATGTTTGAAATAATCTTTTGTTTTCTGTAGTTTATATCCTTAAATATCTCTTTCTTTCAAACTCGTAAGTCTTAGTCTTTTTAACTTCTCTTTTAAGATCCTCATATCATTTTCCTTTACCACATAGATATCTCAAAACCTCTTAATAGTTTTCTTAGATTCATTCGTTGTCTACCACACGTCTAGAGTTCTAGAGGGTTTTAAGCTCCAATCTATCAAAGTGTTCTATAATAGTAATGCATAATATCAAGTATTGATGTATCTAGAACACATTTCTTATAGTCTGGCTATAAATCCAGTCTTTCTTGGGACACTAACACTCTATCTAACCTACTTTTGAATGTCCTATTTGTTTTATACTATATTTAATTTCTCTTAATCATTAGTATATCTAATAGTTCTAAATTTTCAATAAAGATATTAAATTCATGTATCTCCCTCTTTTAATTACCATCTTCACTAAGCCCTTTCCTTTCTTTCGAGTTCCTAGTTACGTTAAAATCACCCAACATACACCATACCTCATTTTCACCATGCCTTTTATTTCTTGTTAATTTTTCCCACATTATTTTCTTTTCACAATAGTTAATGGGTATTTGTTATCTCCCACTTGCCTTCTATAACTTAGAATCCTTTAGAGCTACTATTTTAATATGCCTCCAGTCCCATTCTCTGAAATATTATACACTCATTCTATATTATTGGCCCCTAAATTAAAATATTACCCCAACAGGCATTATTGAATCCTTTACATCAATGTTATCATAATTAAACTTATTTGTAGCTAAGTGTAATTCTTATAAAGAAACTAATTGACAAATTGTGAAGATTGACTTGTGTTTGCTGAATTTCTAGGCCATTAGTTGTAATTTTGCAAAATTAGCTCATCAATAACGGTTGAGGAGTTATTATGGTTTTGATTCATTTTATTGCCAATTTCATCATTTCAAAATGATATTTTTGTTTTTTTTTAATGTTTTTGGGATGTAAAGAGTAATGGAATAATGATGTTGGTTTTTGAGTTTTCAGGATCTAATACCGCTTTGATACCATCTTACGATGGTATCGAGGGTTAGGAAAGGTTAGACAAGGATATGATAACTATGAACAAAAATGAGCAACTAATATGATAACATGGAAGAAGATTTTTCTTAAATGTTCTATTTTATTTTTTTGTTTACAATAGCTCACTTAATATTAAATTCAAGGAAACTAAATATAGAAATTATTCTAAATAAATACATTTGATATTCTCTAATATTCTCTAATACTCCCTTGATTATTTTTTATGATTATTTCTGATATTCTTAATGATATTATTCTCTGATATTGCCTTGATTATCTCTCATATCATACTGATTTGTTTCTTTGATATTCTCTTTATTATCTCTCTTATATTATTAGTGATATTATCTGATTATCTCTAATATTCTAATAAAAACATCTTGACTTACTTATGTCAAGATTGGCATATATATATCTTATATGATTAAATTTAACCCAAAAAAAACTCATGAACATCAAATAAACAAAAGATGTCTAGCAAATAACAACTCACCTAGAAAGAAAACATGAAAAGAATAAACATAATTTGAGAGGTAAAAAGATATAAAAAAAAATTCTAATTCTTACTTTTGTTTAAATAAAATATAAAATTTTATAATTTTATATAATTAAATTCCTCTTCTAAATTTCATTTCAATTTCTTTTAAAATTTCATGTTAAAAAATATACTTTATCATAGAGTATTTTAAATCCTCTACAAAAATATTATTTTCTACTCAAACACGTCATAGAGCAAAATAATTCGGTATGTAAAACTAAAAATTAATTAGAATTATACTTTGGGTTCCAAGCAAAAAAATTTGGATAAACTTTAATATAAAATAATGATGTTTTGTCGAGTAAGAATGTAGATAATTTTTAATAGGAGACCAAATTCAAATGAAATATATAAATTTAACCAATAACTAAAAGAATCAGTTGACCACATGTCACGAAAGCTAAAATTATATAAATCAAACAACAATGCTAGAGGTGGACAAAGAAATTAGTGGGGTGGAAGAAGTTAAAGCCTACATACTTTCGTCACTATGAATACTTTATGAGCCATTTGGGCTGAATTTTGAGCCTTTTGGGCTGAATCCAGAAAATAATTGTGATGCTCAAATGCACTATTAACAATGTCTGGCCATTCCTTTGACCCTTTAACCTTTATTAAAACAGTCTTATTAGCATATGTTCTATAAAGAAATAACGTTAATTAATTTGTAGCAAAACATGAAAATTGAGAGTGGCCAAAGGAGTAGTGTGACAATTCTAAAATGCAGTGGGTGTTGTTGAACTTTCTAAAAGGGAATGTACGTCTGGCTATTAACAAGGAAAGGAGCTTTAATCAGATAGCAAACAAAAATTTGACACAATGGACAAACTGAATCCGGATTAGTGAAGTAAGGACACAAGGATCTGCACAAAAATAGCCAAAAATGGTAAAATATGTTGCAGACAATAATATGTTGAATGCGGGAGTCTTGGCTATAATAGTGTATTCTCAAAACAAAAGGGCAACCAAATGATCTTTCTTAATCTAGCTTTTGGGGTGCCCTTCAATAATGAATACAACCTAAACCAACAGGTTTTATGTGGTGTGGTTCTCCATCTTTCCTTGTAGTTCCAAGTTTTTGTTTTTGTTTGCATTTCAGTTAAATTGTCAACTTTTGCTATCATACTAAACTAGATCTAGGATCATTTTCATTCAATAATAATGTAAAAAGAACAGTTTAATTATAATGTTAGAAATTATGGAATCATTAATTAGCCAAGGATAGGATATGATGTACTGGATGGTGCAGTTTCACATGCATTACCTTCTTTTCTCTTCCCTTTAATGGGGCCGGATTTTAGAGAGCACTGTCATGTTTTTGTACAATATTTTTATTATAATTTTAACACTTTATAAAGAGCTTAAGTAAAAATAAATATATTTAACATCTTTAAAATATAGAAAAAAAAATCATATTATTCTTTTACTGAATACAGGACCAGTAGAAAAATTTAGAATTCTTATTTTTTGGTATTATTCAATATCATCTTATAATTTTTTTTCTTATTAATTTTCCAAGAAACTAAACGTAAAAAGTATTAGATTTTTATTTATTTATTTTAGATTAGGATTATTTATATAAAAAATTATGAGAGGATATTTCGCTATTCAAAGTGAAATAAGAGAATAGTAATAAATATTCTAAGGATATTGTTTAAGGAAAATTAAAATATTTATTATTTATATATTCAATATTTTATCCATATGCTTTTTAATTGGAAATACCCAGTAAGTATATTTAATATTTCTTAACCAATATTCAATATTCAATATAAAAATATAATTTCATCTTAGTAATTAAGAAAATATGTACAAATAATAATTAGGGATATTTTATTATAATTTATTATTAAATATTCTTATATTTTGGTTGATTGTAAATAAACTATTTACGATTAAACACATCATTCACATCAGTATATCAACTCTTTAATTCATAGAGTATATTTAGAATATAACATTGGTTGGTATCATCTGCAAATCTACTCCTCTATGAATTTATACCATAATTCAAATTGTTCACTACTGTAAATATAAATATATTTCATATATTCGAAATTCAATTATAATATATATAACTATGTTTATTATTATTAATGTAATCATATAAAAATAACTTTTTGATAAGTTGTAGATACTAAATACTAGTTATATAAATTATAACACAAAACTTGAAGAGTGAAAATATCACTTTTCCCTCTCTCAGTGAAAAATAATTAAAATTGTGTTTTATGTATTTCACATAAATTTACAGTTGTAGCAAAAGTTTTTTTTTTTTCTATTGAAATGTGTCAAAGTATCATCTATTATAATTGTACATTTAATCTTTTTAACTGTCTATAAATTCTTTCTACCATTTCCATCTCTATCTCTAATTCATTCTCAATATATTTATTAAAAGAAATGCTCAATAGTAGTAATTAATTACATTATATCACAATTATTACAAAACGAGTGCCTCAAATATGCCATAATTGTCTCGTCTTAACTAGTAGTCTTCATGTTTGAAGTCTAGATATGTAGCTGAGTTGAATACTCAAAAAGTTTTGCTATCCAAAAGGTTCTTATCCAACTCAAATCAAATTTTCTCCGGTGAAGGGTACTATGATCCGTATAAAACGAACTATATATCACAATTAAATTGTTTATGATAAATCTAAAATATTATATGCGATAAATTTTATTTAAAACATTATTTATATGTTTTATAATATTTATTAATCATAAATTTTAATTATACAAAATATATGTACTAAAATGCTATTGTTCTTTAAAAAAAGTTATTTTAAAGATTTTACAACAAATTGTTATCAGTTTCTTGAAAATCTATAAGATTCGATTTTTTCTTCTAATTGATTTTCATTTGAAATATTTAAATCTTTAAAAATGTAATTAATGAAAGTGAGATGTCATTGATTAAAAAGTATTTATCATGAAAATGAGTTATGGAGAGAGAGAAATTTTGGAAATGACTTTTGTATGGACTTTTGGATAGAAAATACTTGGCCAGATCAAAGCCTTCTAATGTTCAAATTTTGTTTTGTAACTTTATTTTATAGCTGATACTTTTGAATTTGTCTTTGTATCATAGATTCGTTAAATAATGATGCCTCACTTTAGGATAAGTTAAAGTAAAAAAGAATTATTTTGAACTATGATCAATTTAAATAGGTAAATTATCTGTCAATTTTTTTTTTCACAATACTTAAACATAACATTTCACTTGAAGAATGCTAAAATTTTACTATTTAAAATAGACAAGTCATTTTATTATACTATAGAATTCGAAGAAAATTATGTGTCATCCTTAAAATAGTAAATGCAAATGAAAAATCAGACTTTAACTGAGTTAAAACCAAAATTTAATATATTTAAAAAATAGAAACGTATTAAAAACCCCAAAATTATTGATATATAAAATGAAAACCCAACATTATTTGCAAGAGCTTGTGCAGTACATTGTGTATACAGTTCCTACAAAAACCTTTCTGCTATGTTTTTAATTTAAGAATCAATAAGAAAACAATGTGAATATTTTCTGATTATCAATATTTTATATTTCGTTATTTTGGTCTGCCTTTTTGTTTTTAAATTAAAACAGTTTTTTTTTTATTATTAAAGTTTGAATCGAAAGAGTTGAACTTTCATTTCAATGGTGGAATACAAAGAACTTTGTTGGTGAGGTCACTGTTGATTTCATGGGTCATTTCCTATGATTAATGAAAAGAATGATAATGAAAAGAAAGGTTCCTGTCTTATGGCCCACATCCAATAGAGAGGGAGATTAATTCACTGTGGTGCTGTGAATTTGTGACACAGCCATATCTAATTAATGGTCTTTGGTGCATTGGTTTCCAACCTAGCTTGATCCAATGAAAAAGGTGATGAGATTCTCCTCTAACATCTTTGCTTTCCATCTTTGTTTTTTGTCTAGCATATAATAATTAATTAATAGGCACTGGTGACCTAATGCCAATCAAGGGAGACCTACATAAGACATGGGCTGGGGACACTACTCATCACTCAATCTGAAAGGTTACTGTGAAAATAATGTATTAACTTAGAGCACAATGAACATATAAAAATTTTCATTTAAATGAGTTCGAATCCCCATATTTTTGCTTTACTATAGGTAAAACATTGAAAGGAGAAAAGGATACCTAATAATAGAAACACATAGCTACTCTAAATTCTTTAATTTCATCATAGATCAGTTATCAACTTCTCATTAGGTTTTGTGTGGCTCGTCTCTTATTTTTCCTATTCAGGCAGTTGATCCCAGTCCAAACAGGCAATTATACAGCTTAACTTTGTTCTATATCTGAACATGTACAACTATGTACTCATCCCATATGTAGGTTTAGGTTTAGGGACAATTAAGTTTGGGATGTTCACAGTAAAATATGCATATAAATTTTTAAAAGTGTCTTGTTGAGAAGAAGCAACTATCATTGATAGAGACAAAGAAATTCATATTGCATTGACGAAGTAGCACCAAAATAAAATAAAGAAAAGAAGGTGGTCATGCAAAAGTTGATGTTGCCATCTTACTATTTTGGGCGGTGCATCACTTTCACCATTCATTGAGACCATAGTATATATGGATGGTACTAATGAGCTGCCTGTCCAATCCAGGCAGTTTCAAATTAATGGAAATTCCAGAGCTACTCATAATAAATAAAATGGAATGCGTTTCATCGTTTCCAACGTAATGTTTTTCATTAGTTAATTGAATTAAGACTTCATTAAGAAAACAATCTTTGTGTGAGCAACTTAATCAACTTCATGATTGGAGGGTTTGGAATTTCTTTGCTGGGGACAAGCCCGTGTGGCGACATGCATGCTGCTGATTCTAGATAACACAGACCCTACATTAAGTTGAAGAAAATCATTAACACATTTGATCTTAACAAAATATGCTGTGAAAACGATAACAATCAATTTGATGACCTAGAAAGATTCTTTCCCCTTAGTGCATGGGATATAGACATGTTACTATTAAAATATATAAATACCTACTTAAATAAATGAAGTATGTGCATTGTTCCTATACGCAGTTATTTAATATATATATATATATATACTTACTGAATATAGATCAGAAACTTGATTAAGAGACTGAAATGATTCGATTAGTGTGTTCTTCATTACACACACGGTCTGACCATGGTTTCTGCAAGACGTGGGGCAGAACACTAGGACTGATATGTATGGGACACAACACAACCATTGGTCATATATATGTTCTTTTTGGAAAACCCTTTTTTTATGGGTTTGGTCTGATGCGGTTCTAATCTTAACAAACATTGGGCCCAGAGATTGTCACTACTTGTTTATTCTAACTTCTATTCTGTTGTTTATTTTATATGTATATATTCATCTTTCTTACACTTCAACTCAGATTACACAAGGACCTAGTTCATGCCACTCTCCTACATCTATCTATCTGACTAACCCTCACTCATTTAATTGGTGCATTATTGTACTTCACAGAATGATCCAAACTAACTGGCACATTATTGTACCTCGTGCATGACCTACACGTCTTGTGGTTAGAAAAATTAAATCACATAATGGAACGAATGTGGATGACAATAGTAGCAGGACAACACTATATCAGAGTGTATATAGGCATGCACAGATATATATTCATTACACAGCATTTGTACTGTATATTAATGTCGATATATAAAATGATTTTGACTGAAGTATGTATATATCTGTATTTATAGTCAGTAGCTGGTGGCCGGAAGTTATAAATTTGTTATAAAGTGTTTTCAGGAACCATGGTCACAGGTACGCATTAATTTATTTGCCCTTTGGTTTGAGTGTGTGTGTGGGGTGGGGGGGCAAAGATTCAAATGCTGTTGAAGATTTTCAAGTTATATTAGAGGTGAAGTTAAGAGAACTTTCCTCCAGTACTTTTTGGGACACACCTTTGGAAGATTATCATAGCACAACAGGTTTCAAAATAAGAAGAATTATTGATATTGAGGGAGTTTCCCTTCCACGTGATTAGTCATGCATTGAGCTGATTTCATAAAATAGTAGCATATAACGAGTACCCAATTAAGATTATAAAATCATTCTTTTTTTTTTTTCTTGATATGAATTCTTAAATGTTAATTTCTCGTATTTTTTTGAAAACACAGTTGCTAAACTACTTCTAAATTAATTTGATGGATTAATTTTATTAACCAGATACTTTTTACTCATTATCAATACCTTGACTTTATTAAGGAAGAGCTTAAAGACAAAATATGTTGGTTAAAGCATAATTAGTCGACAAGGCACTAACTAGTTGGTTGTGTTTTGGTTACGTTGGCACAAACTTTGGCAAGTCAATGATCCCAGCAGAAGCCTTTAAGCTTGATTTATAATGGGGGCATTGACAAATGACTAACCCCCCACACCAGTATCCAATTATGACGTTTTATGAGTACCGGTCATGCATGTTGTAATTGCAATTTTTCAAAACCAGCCATAAAAGTTGTGGAATTTTAGGTAAGCTTTCAATACAAGGTACTGATAATTGGTCGTGAATGAAAGTTACTTGAACTACCTGTAAGATTCTCTAGTGCATACGGTTTCACAAAGTTTTCTTTCTTCATTAGTTTGTGTTATTAACTACTTATTGGTATTAGTTCCTCTGAATGGAAAGAATTATCTTTCATTTCCATTATTGGAACTATAGAGGCAAAGTCAAGTGGTATCTGTTGCTGTAGGCATTTGGATTTGGTCCTTACCTAGATAGGGAAGTGAAGTCAGCAAAAAAAGGGCCACTTTCTGGTTTGTAAAGCACACTGATGATGGCAAACCTTGGTTCTAATTAACATCCTGCAGGAACCCTACAGTCAAGGAAATTTTCTGTAGCACACATGGCATCCTTTGACTAGTCACCTTTCAATATATACAGAACAAGAACTTGCCACTTGTGCCTACCCAAAAAAGATATTCCATTCATTCATTAGGTTTTATATGCAATCTGACATAAAATTAAATTTCTACCATGATATATGTGTCTGCTTTCATGGCTCAATCATATTTTCAATAGGATTTCTCTCTAAGCAAATGAAAATATATGAACTCATTCTTTTGGTTATATATTTGTATTAAGACTGCTTCATTCACGATCGTGCATATATCCACAGCTTGGGCTGAAATAAACCAACGTAAAAGCTTTTATGAATGCATTTTCGGTTTGAAAATTAACTACCTTAGTATTAGTATTATTATTTTTACCAGCATTTGTTTGATGAAAATCTGGCACATGTTCCACTCTTCTTAACAAATAGAGCCAGGAAAAGATGAGTCGTGCTCCTTAACCCCACCCTACACATGGACCAGTCTCAGCAAAGTAATTAAGTAAATCAAATGAGTCACATATTTAGGTGAATTACTATTCCGTGGTCCTACGTCTAGCTATTCAAACTATACATTTGACATCTCTGTAAGTTGGAATTGAATCAAAGCAGATATTACCACAAATTTGAATGTTACTTGCAAGTTGTAACCAACAAATACGCATTTTCCTCAATTTGGTTTAATTCAAAATTAATTACAAGACCTACTAAATTCGTTCCATAACAAGATAGGACTGATTCCCTAAAAATTACCTTCAAAACAATTTAAGACTTTACATAAAGAAAATCACACATGTATTACTTGACCTAACCGATAACGTTGGTTAAAATATTGTACTATGTTTCAATCTCAATATAATAGCTGTATTAATACACTAGGTGAATTTCCCTAAGAAGGACACTAAACTCAATATGCAATCGGAGCAGGCCTCAGAGACATGCCACTGGTAAAATGTAAGTAATATGCTCAGACATGTGCAAACTTCACAGGTCTGAGAGATCACAGGAGCTAATTCAACCTCATATACGAGAAAAAAGTTAAAACAAAAAAAGCAAATAGTGGTATATTGTGAAAAAAAAATTATGTAATATGTTACTGCTTTAACATTTCGTTATGTATAGTGCAATCCTAACTTTTAACAGATCACAGAAAATGGCAGGGTCGGACAGATAACATTTTACTGTAGCAAAAGCTATGCACAATTCTTGGTTCTTCAAAATTAGTTTTGAAGTCTCAAAATAGCACGAAGAGATGTCAAACTGCATTTGCATTTATATGTCGGTACCATTTTTTTTTTTCGTCAAGTGAAACGAATTGGCGTAGTATTTTTCCTTCTCATGCAAGACACTTGTTATGTACTAAAAAGAAAAAATATTAATTTTTTTGAGCAGCAGTTACCTGATAAAGGGTTAGTTAATTAAATAAGTTGTTACGTGAGAAAGTAATGAAAGGTGAGAGGGAAAAGGGTTGTGAAGAATAATTGAGGTAAAGAATGGGATGAAAAAGAAAAAGGAAATGAAGGAGTTAGTGTATGAAAGAAGTAAGGTGAAATGGTAAGATTTGAGTGAATGGTGTGTTATATAGGATCCCTAATAGAGAGTGTCATAGGGAAGGGAGAGGGAGAAGAGAGTGAAGGCAGTGTGGGACCGAGAGGCAGAGTGCATGTGATGAGCAGGCTTTGGATTAGTTGTCGGAGTGGAGTTTAATCAAGAACAAGAAATGGCAGAATTTCAGGCACCCAAAAATGGGCACTCTGCTCCCAAGCACAATCCAATTTCAAAGAATGTGCTCATTTTTCTGTTTCTTTTTCTTCTCACACCATTCAATCTGATGGGACTTATGCCTTCCTTCTATATACATCGGGACTCTGTCTATCCTCACCCAACATTCCAATTTTTCACTACAAACATATATCAAAATACCAACATCAAATTCTTTATGTATATCCTTTCTTTCTATTGCAAATTGGAAAAAGGAGTGAAAATAAGATGGAATTTCATTAGTGTTTTTTTTCCATTTGTTTATCTAAATATTTTAACTTTTATTTTATGTTGTTATTCTATTCATTTCTTTTCTATCATCAAATAAAAAATAAATAAAGAAGAAAAAAAAATATAAATTGTTAGAAAAATAATAATAATAATAATAAAGTGAAATAAAAAATAAATATAATTTATTATGAAACCTATATAATTGCTTGTGTTTTTTTTAAAAAAATATTCTTAAATTATTACTATAGTTAAGAGTAGTTTTTTGACTGTCATAAAATAAACGGTTGTTAAAGAACTGTTATGAAATAATAGTAAAATACATTGATTGCATTTGAGTACTCTTCTTCGCTTCAATCCAATCAAACATTCTTTCTCTAATTTCTAACCTATGATATTTTTGTTTTGTCCTTTTATCTACTAAATAACCAAATCTGCTACTATCACGGGTTTGGTTCTGAAGAGGGGAGATAAGGAAAAAATAATAATGTGTAATGTTTAGTAAGATGAAACAGAAGGAGAAATAATTTTAAAAATGATAGAGTTTATTTATACATATATTTTTTATCTCTCTTCCTATATATCTTTTCTATTTCTAACTCGACTGAAAGTATATTTATTTCATCTTACATATTTGTCTCCTCTCACTGTAGAGGCAGAAAGTTAAAAGAAAGAAAGAAAGGGAAGGGAGTGAATGATTAAGCAGTTGAAGAATATAACTTTAACCTCATTTTATATAATTTACAATTAAATTTCTAAATCTATAAAAAAATATAAAATATAAGAGGGTTGTGGAAGGAAATATTTTGGCAGGGGTTAAGATTTCACATGGGGTTTGGGTGGGAATGAAAAGCAAATGAGAGGGTTGTTCATTTATGGCTCTGACAGTGACCTTGTGGCTCAGTTACCCTTTCTCTCTCTGGAAAAGAATTGGAGGAAGAAAAGTGCAACAGAAACAGAAGCATTGATTTCTTGCTTTGGATTAGCCAAGAGAAAGGGAGAAAACTACCAAACTATATGTATGTGTGTATTGTGTGCATATATAAAAACCTAGAGGCTTTGTTTTGTTCGGATATATGCATGAGAGATTGCCAGAAATGGAATTTGTTTGGCCACACAAAACAAACTACACCATGCCATGCAATGCAATTGCATGATTCTCTCGCTCTTCCGTTTTTCTTGCTGGACTCCAATCCAATTGACTTAATTGGTTACCAACAAGGAGAGTTAGGTAACTTTGGGATTAGTGGTATCTTTTGAGACTACTCCTTTATCGCCTTATACTTCTTTTATTATAATAATAATAATAATAATAATAATAATAATAATAATAATAATAAATAATAATAATAATCAGACTAAAGTTTCACTCATTGTGGTGTGCTCCGTACAAATTTTTATTTTACACTTTTATATATCAAATTCAAATTTGGATTAAGAATAATATCTCAATTCACAATTATAAAAGTTAACAAATTTATGATCTTATGAAAATAAAAAAAAATTATTAAAAATGCAGTTTGTAGGTGCTAGTATTACCTTTTAAAGAATATATTTTTCTTTTTCAAAAAAAATATGTAAGTTCTTTGATTTTCTCGTAAATTTCAATCTTTTAACGATGACTATTATAATAGTCTTCGATTTGAATTTTAGTTTCAGTTAAGGTCTTGTATCCTTATTGAGCATGTATTTTCAAGTCTGATAGTGTGAATGTAAAATGTAGAAGATGTAGGAGTATGGTATAGTATAGTAATAGTAATGGTATAAGAGTAGTGTAGATGGTATTTGCATAAAGTTGGTTGCAGAGGAGAGGTTGTGAATCGCGGGAACAAACACAAGGCTCGAGAATGACAGAGTAAACATTATTATTGCTATTGGGACTCCCACTTATCATTCCCTTCTCTCCTTATTCTTCCTTACACAACAAAACCAGACACCTATATGCCTACACTGCATCTTCTTTTCCTATACACTGCTTTCATTCCAATATCACTACTAAATCACTTCTTTATTCCAAACTTCAACCAATATATTCCTATTACATCTTTTCATAATACTTTATTTCTATTCAAAGAAAACAAAAAAACTACCCTCTCACCTCCCAAGTCCAAATGGATTTAATTCATTTTTATAAGAAAGCATGCATGTTTGTTTTAGGACAACACTATACTCCATCGTATCAATCCAACACTAATTATTGCTTTCGATCCCAAGATATAAAACCCACAAAAGGGAAAGGAATACGGGCCAATCTCTTCTCTCATACATATCCTTCCATAAAAATATAATTAACATTTATGTTTTATAAAAATTACTATTATCTACTTTTATTATATATTTTTTTTTATCATTCATATTAATTATATTATCTTTTATTTTTCATTTTTTTAATAAATGATTACAATAGTAAAGAAAGTATTATTGTTTCCTTGATATAGTAAAGCGAGAATTAAAATAATTTTTTGTTAAAACTTTAAGCAAAACAAGATGAATTGAATATATTTCAGACATTGAGGAGTTAAGCTTGGGAACTTTAATTTGTTAAGGAAAGATTGATATATCATCATGTTATCCTCAAACACCTGAATTACTTAGGACTATAATGGAAGGAATTCGAATTTTTTGAACATACAATGCATCATGCCTATAATTATGCGAATTGGATTTTCCTTATTCTTGTTCTTCATGATAGAATTTTCAACATATATTGTAAAATCGTTAAATCTTGTATGTAGGTGAAACATAGGAAATAAATACGTAAAATTGTATGTGTTTTCATTAAAATGATATTCTATTTTTAAATCTTACTAAATTGCTAATCTACAATTGTGCTAATTAATTACAATAATGATTAGATTACTACACCTAAATAATGATTAGGATATGCCTATTTAAAGGATGAAGAAAATTTTGTAACTAGGAGGTATAAGGTTTAATTGATATCGAGATGGAAGAAACCAAGATATAATATATTATTATTATTATTATTATTATTATTATTATTATTATTATTATTATTATATTGACTATTCACTCTGTAAATTAAATTTGAAGGATAAAGAATTTTTTTTTTATTTTACACCATTTCTAATATAATTGATTTAGTGTAATTTTCCAGGATAGGAGAACTAGCAAGCTATCATTATTATTTATTTTTCAAATTATTTTTTAAATAAATATTTGTCACTCCTAATTCTATTATATCTCGTGAGAAATTACTAAATTTCTCTCTCATTTCTTCATATATTTAATTAGGGTGGTGCGGATTCCTTCAGTTTGAAAAAAAAAAAACAAAATTAAATGAAACTAATTTTATCGGTTTGAATTGAATTAGTTTTATAGATTTATAAAATAGTTTTTATTAACAAATGTATGATCATTTTTACTTTATATGGTAATCTAATATTATATTTTGATGAGTAACTTCATTATTTATTAATAAAAAAGATATATTTTTTTAATATTGTGTATAATATTAAACAATTTACTTTCAAATATTAACAACCTTTTTATAGACGTAAGAACTAGAATAAAAGGCACAAAAGAGTGTTGGAGCTATAAAAAGAAAAAACAAAGAGCAAAGGTAGATAGTTATGTTATTATAAGTCTAGCAAATTCTTTGAATCTATATTTCATAAGTCTAACAAATATGGTTATGTTGTTATAAGTCTAATGAATTTTAAATCTATTTACAAGTCTAATAGATCAATTACACATGCTTATATAATATTTTAAGAAATTTAAAATGTAATCATTAAAATTAGTCCTTATGTAGCTTTTTCTTTTCAAGTAATATTTGACTTTGTTTTAGCAATTTTCTTACTCAAGTTAATGAGCTAACATTCCTAACAATCAAGACGTATTTTCATCCACATCATTGATATGTTAAGCATGTTGTATTACTTCTTTATCACATATTTATAAACATGAAACAAGTTACAAATTATATTTTTCTCTCATCCACACATATCTCGTATATAAATGAAATAATATAAAATATAATAGTATTAAAATAATTTATTTTTTTAGATCAGTTGGACCATTATGAAGTGTTATATTATAAACTAATTCGAACCCCTCAATTCTATAAAAAAAGAATATCCAAATTGATCCAATAACATTTTATTTTTATACATTTTTTTATCAGTTTAGTTCTAAACATCTTTATATCCAACATCAAGTTGTTAATGATCTTCAACATTTCAATCGCCTTTTAAATCATGAAGGATAGACAAACGAATAGTGCGGTTTTGCATAAGATGCTCATGAGTGGCGTAGGAGAAAGTTATTTGTGGTATTGATAGTTGTGGAGGGAGAGGGTTCTTCATGGTCCTGATAGACATATACAATAACGCTTTTGCACAAAATAATCATCGTAGGTGATACATAAGTTAAAAGAATTGTTAATTATCACACCAACTTTATGATAATTTTGTTCAAAATGGTCGACAAAAGTAGATATATGATGACAAATGTGGTTATAACTGTTGCCATATTTGTTTAGTTTTGTTTGTTTTCTGTTGTCTACCTCAATCAAACAATCCATGTATATTAAATTTTTGGAAAACCATCTAGAATCAATAATGTTATGTGAAATCATACATTAACAATATATAACTCAATAGAAAATAATATAATGAAAAATGTATATAAAAGAACTTGTAAAGTGAAAATGTCAATGATTTCAAAACAAAAAGAAAATCATAAATTAAAAGTAAAATTAAAAACCAAATCTAAAAACTATTCTAATATCATGTAGTCTAATATGTTATAAAAATTGATAAAATAAGTTTCAATTACTAAACTAGCATAGTCAATAAATTCAAAATTCCATAAAATATTGTAATGCACAATAACTTGAAATAAGTTTGGCATGACAAAATGGGTCCGGTTGGCATTTTTAACCCATCATCCCACTCTCTCACACTACCTAGTCGGTTGACCTACTCTTTTAAAATTAAAAACTAAAATAAAAATTAATTTAAAAAATTAACTTTTTTGTATTATATTATTTTATGGATGCAAATATCCAATAATATATCTTTAAAATATATAAATTAAGTTATAATTACTAATAATAATAGAGTAAGTTAACATGTAAAGGCAATACTCATTTTAATTTATTCAATTAGAGACATTAATTAATTAATTAAAAAATTGAAATTATTTATATGATTAATTTTACTTATATATATGTATATATTAAAATAAAAAGAAAAAAAAACAAAAATTTAAGAAAACTAGTAGGTTGGCTTGCACATCCATCTTTCGAAGTGCCAATGGTAGGTTGAGCTAAACTGAGTAAAGATTATGTGTTTAATCACTCCTAAAACTAGTTCATAAAGTAGAGATAATTTATTTAATAATAAATTAGTTTAATATAATAACTTGTGTCCAACCTTTTTCAAGATTGGTTCATTCAATGCTTGTCATCCATTACATTACATAGTAGCCACACCCATAATCATCTTATTACACTATAATTCAATACCAACATAATTAATATATTTAAATGAAAAACAACATATATTTAATTAAATTAATAACCTCGAGATGCCACTATGTAAATTTTTAGGATCTTGTACTTAGTTTGTGCTTCAAAATGTTATATTTGAAGTAGGCACTTATAATGAAAAAACGCTGAATAGGGGGTGTTTAATTAGCGTAAGTTCATAAATTCATGTTAATTATCAATCTATTATTTTTGTTTGAGATATGTTAGGGATTGTTAGCTACCAATCGTGTTGCATTGAAAATAACTATTAATATAAATGACAGACTATAAATTGACGGCTTAAAAACTACACTTACTTGTGAATATATGGTGTAAAATATATTTGTTTCCCCCTCCCTCTCCTATAATGTAGTTGGTGATCTTTGTCTGGGTGTCAACTTTTCTTTCTCTCAATGGATTAATGAGTTGACAATCCATGAATCCATACATGTAATGTTTATCCTCATTAGTACATAATCCAAACATATACCTAAAAGCAAAACTAAAATTGTTTAAGAGAGTTACATCATCCATAATTTAATGACTAATATTTTCAACTTTTCGTTGTCTGTCGCAACCTCTAACACATCTGACATGTATATTTATAATTCTTGAGAAATATAGTAACATCCCATAAAACATTTGCTAGGCTTGCATCCATGGTCATAAAAACCTCTAACAATACGACAATTGTATCGTTGACAAATACAAGTTGTTCCTTTCTATAAGGACTTTGTTTCTGCAAAATACCAAACAATTTCATTCCCTTACAACTACAAATGTATGCATAAATGAATAAAATTTAATAATGTAAGTATGCTCTTATTGAGATGTCTGAAATAAGTTTAACAAGTTATTTAGGTCAGGTTATGAAATTTTGAAATGTCCATTCTACAACAATGACCTTGTTTGTTGGCACAAGAAACACATCATTACCGATGTTAACTTTTTCCACCATGACCTCAACCACATCAGAAGGAGAGCCATGATATGTAACACTTGGGTCCTTCGGAAGCTTTCCCAACAACCACCAATTAAAGGGTAGAAGTTTTGTCCACATATAACTCATATTGGCTTGGGGTGCCAATGTCATCACGTAATGGATTATCAATCACACAAATCTCCTTTGTTCTAATTACTGTTAGAGGCACAAAAGGCTACTTTGCATCAAGTGTCTAATATGAAAGATCTAAGGTCTCAAGTTGCTGCTCAGACTCCTATCTCAACTTTTGAGTAACCTCCCTTTTTATTTCCTTGGTGATTTGTTGTCTTAATTCTGTAGAGTCTCTTAGTTTGGTGCCTCAGAGGAGTATTGACGTGAAGATGTTCCAAAGATTTGGTAAATGGCCACTCTTGCTCCAGTAGCACACACACGTCTAAGGTGTTTAAGTCATACAATTGCAACTAGTATGACATGTCAATCATGAGAAGTAAAGTATCTTGACAACTTTGCTCAACCAAAGAATCTTGAAACATGTGAAAAATAAAACATAGTTAATATTATGTATAAATAATAATTGATCATATGATCAAGACATATTATCTAATAATTTTTTCATAGACTCAGCGTGAGTCCTCAGAAGTATATGCACCCAATGATTTAACACAAGCTTGTCTCCACTTCTGATGGCAAGAAGGTGGTTATGGAGGAAGAATATAATTTTGTACCATCCTCAAAAGTAGGTGAAGTTCTTGCTTTCTCCTTTTCCTTAATCATGGTTTGATTAAGTTTTTTATTATCCCCTGTGAGACAATAAGTGTGGGATAATATTTTGTGTCTAAATTTTAACAGATTTTTTAGAGGTCACATCCAATAACTGGACTTTAATCACCAGTCATATTTTTGTTAAATGTACATTGTCAGACTACATCATCATCATCAATATTAATAATCATTAATATAAATGAACAAGTGTCACCAATATCAAAATTACACATTTCATCTTTGTTAAACCCCACTTGTTTCTTTTTGTGTGAAAAACAACAGATCAATGTTCTAACAAAATGTTTTCACATAAAACACTTTATATGCTTGATATGGCATTATAATTTGCTCATTCGAATAATCTATCTTTCAAAAGTCAACCAATGTCATTTTTGACTCATCGATTTTCACATCATTTGTCAACCCACTTTAAAATTGAAAGAGAAAAATTAGTACAACCAATCTCTCAAATCTCTTTTATTAGGTCATAGTACGAAATTGATTTAATTATGAGATTTTGATTTTTGAAGTTAAGAATTGTCACTACTCAACTTCAAGAATAACTCTACTATTTTGTATTATATTATATAATAAGCAATTGTAGATGTCTTAATCGGTACAACATAAAACATCAACATGCAATCTATTTTTGAGTCATATTAAATAATTGAATGGTGAAATCAAAAACTATCTAAAACACACTATAACCTTTTAAAAATTATATCAAACATTTACTTATTAAAGATAACTTTGATAATACATATAAACATATCTTTTCAATACAAATGAGATAATCACTACAAAAAAAAAAAACAATTTAGAGACTAATTGTTAGCTATCAAATGAAATGATTGCTAATTGTGATAAAAATAGTCACCAAATTAGATTTTGGTTGCTAAATAACTACAAAATAAAAGCAATTATTAAATTTAGTGACCAATTAAGTTAAGATAATGGATATCTAACATTAACTACCAAGATTTTAGTGACTTATACCATTATTTTTATTTTATAGTTATTTAGCAACCAAAATCTAATTTTGTAACTATTCTAATTATAATTAATAACCATTTTATTTAGTAGCTAAAAATTAGTCTCTAAATAGTTTTTTTTTAATAAATTTTTCAAACAACAATTCTTAAAGAATATGATTTAAAAGCATAATCAATTAATAATCAATTATCCATATAGTTAAAATTTTTCATCTTCATATCATTTCATGGAATAACACAATCACCGCAACATTTATAATTTATTTCATAGTTTTAAAAAAAAATTACAAATAAAATTAAATATGATGTCTTCAATACCAATATGTTCAGGACAATATTAATTCATTTTTAAACTCTTCAAACAAACTATTGCATTAAATACATAAATTAAAGAAAAAAATCGTCGCTACCAAAATTTTGGATGAAGAGATGGTATTGAAATATTCCAGTTTCCTATTTAAACTTTTCCATATAAATAATACAATGTCAAATGTACTAGAAAAATAAAGCATGATACAAATATTATGTCCACACATTTATGTACATTAATATTATGATAATATATTTTATTTATTTCTTTAGTAATGCATGTTTTTTATATTAAAAATATTTATGATATTATTTACATCCAAATTTTAATTGTAACATTAATTTACTATAAACAGATATTATTTCTTCACTTTTAAGCAAGAGGGCAATTCCATAATTTTATGCTCTTTCACTTTGTTCTTCTGGGTCCAATATTCATCCTCTTCTCTTTAATTCATCACAAAACAATAGAAACAAACGGTGACAATAAATGGCTGAAAATAAACATAACATTAATGTTAAACAAAGTATAAAATTATTATTGATACTAATGAGAAATTTTGTTTTAGAGCTTGACTCTTTTTAGTGGGTTTCCTCGCATTATATGAGAGTCCAATTCATGACTATATGAAGTTGATATTAAATGTTATAATTAAGATTTAAATATTTATGAAATGATGTAACAGAAATTGGTGTGACAAGAGTTGAACAGCAAAATGAGAGTATGTTCCCTGTCCTTTTTCGCTTACCGGGGGCGTTCTGCGATATGTCTTCGGCTGTCTTTGAAAACTTTGGTGGTTTACAGTTGTAGTCTTGAAGAGACGTTGCCCTTTAGAAAGGGAATTCCGTACTTTGTCCACTTCTCAACTTCAAAACAAAACCTGTCTAAATCTAATTAAAGCCCTTCCCACTTACACCATCAATACACTTCAAAGTGGAGTTTCCACATCCTTAAACAAATCAACTTCCAACATCAACCCTATCTCATTTTTTTTAACCATTTAATATCAACTTCTTCAACCAAACTTCCTCTGAACCATGTCTTCTTCTAACTTCCTTCAATCATGTCACTTAGGTGTTGTCAATACCGTTTGAGGTTGAGCTAATTAATTCTTCAAACAATCACCATTTTTTCAGGGTTTTAAAGATTTAGTGGAAATGATGGCAATTGTATTGCTTTCTTTTTTAGTCGAGCCAAGCACTTTTGGATTTAGTATATTTATTTTTTCTAAAAATTACATACTTTAAAGAGAGGAAAAAGATAAATAAAATTTAAAAGAAATAAATTGAAGTATCTTTTAGAAAATAAAGCTGCATACCCTGGTTTCCTTCTACCTCTTATATTCTGTATCTTTATGAGTTTTCCATCCCCGCATTCTTGGAATTAGAAAAAGAAAAAAAAAAGTAAGACAACTTTTGAGTTCTTATTTTTAAAAAAATGTAACTTTTAAATACTTTTTAAAATAAAGAAAAGTTTATGTTTATACATCTTTAGTGTAAAACAAATTATAATATCAATTAATTAAGTTATTATTAATAATAATATAAATATAAAATAATTATAATAAATATTAATAGATTTACTGTATATAATAAATTGAGATTAAATAATAAATTAAAAACATTTTACATTATCATTTACAAATTATTATGTCGTATAAATTTGAGTCAAAAAGTTATCTTGCAACTTCAATAATATAGAATGAGGATAATAATGATAGGAATCTTGATCGATTAATTGAGATTAAATTAATAAATTTACTATATATAATAAATTAAGATTAAGTAATAACTTAAAAACATTTTATATTATCCATGTATAAATTATTATGTCGTAAAAATTTGATTCAAAAAGCTATGTTATTACCTAATTAAATAATATAGAAAGAGGATAATACTGATTGGAATCCTGATCGATTGATTGAGAAATATTATAAGAGAAAGTTTATTAGTCTTGTTTATTTATCACAGGAAGAAAGAAGATAATAATATAATTAATTACTAAGAAAGAAAAGAGGTATTCCGTATTCTATATTTTAAAATAATAAAAAATAGTAATTTTATTAAAATAGTAGTGAACGATTTGTAGTATATTATATCATTACAAGATTTAAACAATTGTAATACATTAAGTTCATGAAGTATGCATAATTATTTTTAGCATAGAAATTATTTATATTGATTTTTTTAATTTCAAAATATAATTAAGAGTAAAATAGACTATAAAACCTATCCAATAATAAAATACTGCATATATTAGTAGATATGACTTTGTGGGTAGGTTTAATCAGAGAAATGACAAACGATTAGATAAAAGCACGAAGAAAAAAAGTTAAAAATAAAAAATTAAAGCATAAATGTCTTCATTAGAAAAAAAAAAAAAAAAAAAAAAAAAAAAAAAAAAAAAAAAAAAAAAAAAAAAAAAAAAAAAACAAAAAATACATAATAAAAAAAAAAAAAAAAAAAAAAAAAACTTCAATCCTAAATCTGCCAAACTGAACAATACCTATGGCTAAGTTCTTTTACATGGTCCTGAACTTTTACACTGTCATTACAGCTAGGAGAAAATAGAATAATTGGAAGAAAGATAGGGAGAACAAGACAAAAGTAGACTAAAAAAATGAAATTTGAAAAGAATTAATATCATAAATTTCTTCTGTTTGAATAAAAGGATATGAGAGAAATTAGATTAAATATAAAAGTACCATTTGACTCTTTGAACAAGTTTAATGTGTAACTTAGTCATAATTTTTTTAATAATCGATTTTAGTGAACATTTGTATGATTCTAAATATGAAAGAAAACGTTACTTTACGAAATAATCGTCATGTCTAAAAGTGTATTTCACCTCAAATAATTAAGAAAATAAGGTCTTATCAATTTTAATCTATCTTTCTCTCTATTTTACTTTGATCAATAATAATATTATTATTATTATTAATTGAACAGTACATCGTTGAATTATGATTAAATCAATAATTACACACACACATATATATATATATATAACAATATTTAATATATTAAATCACAAATTAGTATAATATTATAAAATATCAAGTTAAACATAAATAAATAAATAAACATAAAATGATAATATCTTATATCACGTGAAATAAATAAAAAACTCTACAATAACAATTTTCAAAAGAAACCCATACGTAGACTCTATAAAATGTTAAACAAATTAAGAACAAGGACTCTGACAGCCAAAATTTGCAAAGTTGAGACTTGGTACCTTTCCAATTGTTTTTTCCTCTATCTCTCTTCTCTCTCTCCCTATCTCTCTTCCAATATATGTATATTATTTCATGAAAGTAAATATTGTTTATTTGAAGATTGTTACACCACTAACTTAAAGATAATTTCCCAATAAAAGTTTATGAACAATAATAAAACTGAATAATTTAACAAAAGATGTTTGATCCTACTGGTTCTTTCTTAAATTAGATGGATGGAAGAGATAAGCAAAGGAAAAAGTGAGAGTGGTAATGAAGAGTTGTATTAATTAGTAAATGATAGTAGGAGAGAATGAGCAGTAGTGTGACAAGTATATGTCTGCAGCATGATATATATGAATACGATAGATACCAAATGGTTTCATTGTGTAGTCCATTCCACTCTTACTCATTCTATTCTACAGGATCATCCTACTTATAGCTACCTATTATCTACCCAACCCTTATATAAATACATCATTCATATGCTATAATCTATATTTGAACTTCCTTTCTCAACACTCAAAACCACACTTCCACTGCATCTCCATGTCCATCCAACTCTTTTGGGGTCGGGGCAAGTTGCTCATGCTCTTTCATTTTCAACTTCACCATAAAACATAATAATACACATAATTCTTCTACCTATCAAATTCAAATGCATACCATAGGTTCCATAAATGGATTCAGGTTTGCGGATGAAGATCTTATTATTTTTAAAATTCGTATGCTTATAGAAATGTTGTAGGCTAGTCTATTCAATTTATGAATTTTGTAGGTTTAACATGTGAACTCGTTGGCTAACTTATAAAGTTAGTAATCCAATTTCATTTAGTATATTTTATTTTGATAAATTTTAGTTTTTATAGATTTAATTTGGTAATCTTAGTTTAATAAATTTCGCATTAACAAATTAGATAAATTTCTTTTGAATTGATTTTTTTCTATATTACTACTTTTGGATCCGTGAACCGACTATTTACTTACAAATTTTTTACTAATCGAATATGTTCATAATAAAGATGTGTTTTGGCTATGCATGTATACTTCTATTCTCTAAGAAATAGGTAAAAGATATCTTAAAAATGTGATGGATTCTTTGACTGAAAAGTTAAAAGGAGATTCTAATAGCAATTTGAGTGATGTGGGTTGATGTGAGTGGTGAGGCATAGTCAACACAGAGACAGAGCGTACATAGTATGAGCTGACGTGCTATTTTCAAGAATGACTATGCAACAACATTTTCACTCTCTCTCACAAATTCCCTAGTCATTCCCACTATCAACTCAAATCCAGAAACAATGATTTCATTTTAGTAATATTATATATATATATATATACAAAGTATAAAAATTAATCAAATTATTTCTTTATAAATCATGTCAGGTATCTTTATAAAGTTTTAACATCTCAATTAATTTGGTTTTACAACAATCATTTATAATCATACAAATATTCATAAAAATAAATAAAAAGAATACAGATAAGCATGGGAGATTAAACAAAAGTTATGACAAAAAAAAAATATCAAAAAAGTTCACAAAAACCTAAACTTTGGAAGGTCAAAATCAGTCCTAAAAGTATTTGTTTAATGTATAGGTCAAAAAATCTATTAATTATCAATCCATATGTTAATTATAAGATAAATGTGTTTATCATTCTCCCAAAAATACTATTTTTTAGAAGTCACGACATAATAAAAGAATTATTATTGGTTTGATAAATAAAATAAAAAATCAAATTCTAACTATTTTTTTGAAAAAATTTCTACAATAACAATGATAACATATAACTAAACATATATAAAACATTACAAATTCTAGAATAATTAAGTTGAAAAAATTTACAATATAATCACTTTTATTATTTCTTAAGTTATCACTATTAGCAACATATTGAACTAGCTCTCGATGTACTATTCACATTAATTTTAACATGCATTGTAATTAAATATGAGAAGTTTTTCTTGACTTAATATGTATTTAAAAACTTAAAAAAAAAACAGGTTAATAATATTATTATTCATATTCTTACTAGAAGTCATATCTTCTAATATCACAGCACAAAAAAATTTACATTAAGATCAATCAAAATTAGTCTAAAAGATCTTTAGGAGATTATGCTATATGCAACAAGTACCTATATATTATTCAAGTGTAGTTGCTCCATGAACAACTAATATAATAGAGATGAAGTTGTCTTTCTTAAGTTTGATATTCACACATGAATGGATCATGAAGATCTCTATTACTCATTTATCTATATTCTATAAATTATGTGACACAATGAGAATTCTAGAAGGAGAAAAAGAATAAAATGAAGAATATATTTATCTACGGTTCATTCTATTTTCTCTAGCAAGGAAAGCTAAATCTTGACTACAATCTCATCTAAATCAAAGTTTAACTAGTTGAAATGTTGTAGAAGAGAAATTTTTGAATTGGTCCTTCCCACCTTTTAGGTATACAGGTGTTAAATCTAACATTTCTACTTTCAACCAAGAAGTAGATGAACAACTTTGTGAAGCATGTGAGTAGTTTAAATAATTAATAAGAAGATGTCAAAATCGTGATTTTGAAAATGTAGGTCAATTGAATATCTTTTGTAATGGACTAAAACCTAAAACAAATATGAATTTAGGTGTAGTAATTGGTTGAACTATTATGAATGCAGATGAAAAGCAAACATTGAACAATATATTTTTTTTTATCTCTACAAATTTTCAAGCTTAACACAATAGGCATTTTTTTAAAAGAAAAAAAAATATTTAATCTTACAAGTCAGCATGATATTCTAACAAAACAAAATCCTAAGTCAACAAATTGGAGCCTTAACAAAGTATAAGGCTAAACTTCCTTAGTACCTAGAAGTTGTTCATGCTAGTCAAGGATTTCAAAAAAGATCTAGATGTAATTTTTGTAGATTAAAGCATCTTAATGACCAATGTTCTTACATTGGAAATTTGTAAGAGGAAAAACTAGAGTTACCAAGGCAAGTAAGGTAACTTTAGTAATAACTTTTAACATAGTATAAAGAAACAATGTTAATACAAGCTAAAATTAATGATGGAAACAATAAACAAGTTCTTCCAACAAACAACCTCCATATTAGTATCAGGGAGACTTTTCTTTTATTCGTGAAAGGACTTCTAAATTGTAACATACATTAGAGAAATTCATTCACGCTCATTTATATAATATGAGAAATCCAAAATATTCAATAAGAAATTGGAGACTTTGATGGGTTAGTTAACAAATAAGTTATCTGAATAATAAAGTGGTAAATTATTCCCTTCAAATACCATCACTAATCTTACTAAGACTAACAAAGTAATTGGAAAAGAAATTGGTGATCACTTGACAAAAGAGGAGAATATTGTTGAAAACAGAATAAGGGTGGGTGGAAAAAGTGAGTTGGAGATAGAAGAAGAAAGTCATGATAAATAAATAAAAAGAAAAAATATAACAATAAAGAGGGAGACTATTAGGATTTCAAATTTTCTCAAAATTTTTTTTTTACCTTATCTATGTGTTCCTTTTGGAAAAGACAAGGTAACATAATTGCATGATTTATAGATATTTTTAAAATGGTTACAAATTAACATTATATTTGTAACAAATTTTGAAGAGATGTCTTTATATACTAAATTCTTGAAGGAACTTCTAATCATTAAGAGAAGTTTTCCAAAAGAAGAGACAATAGAGTTTGCAACAGGATGCAACACAATTATTTAGAAATTTTTACATAAGAAGTTTCAAGATCATGTTAGCCTCCTTACTTGAGTTACCAAAGGTCAACTACATGTGGGAAAAAATTACCTAACTTAAAGTCAGCATTAACCTCATGAATTTATTAATACTTAGAAGGATGTATGATTTTGAGATAAGACCAATGTGTATGTGATCGCAGTCATTTCACAAACAAATTAAAAGAATTTTAGTGTTGATCACTTAACATAGTACTAGACCGTCTAACACCAAAGAAATGATAATATAGATAAGGAAAAGTTAACCCTAAGTCGTCTCTAAATGAATCCAATAGTAAATTCAAACAATCAATATTCAAAACTTATCTGGAATAAAGAAAGTTAGTAATAATAGTAAATTAAAGAGGAGAGTTTGAGATTGTTGTGCATGAAATTAAAATAAATGATTTAGAAATAATAAAAAGAATAGGTTGACTCTCAAGTCCTGTCACAGCAAATTTTTCCTTGATTTTGTTAAGATTATTATCCTTCAATTTCCTTAACATAGTTCAACTCAATCATACAAGCGTCAATCAAATTCAACAAAATCTTATTAAGTGTCTACTAGTATATTCAATATCTCACATAGTCTCCAAGCATATACTCAATGAGATGTATATCTTTTATCTCTTAACTAAGTGTACAAGAAATTGATTAAGACTAAGCGAATTAACCAAGAACTCTGATTAAAAAAAAATAATTGAATTCTCAACAAGCGTTCAAAAATAAATATTTTTCCCAAATCATATTTCAAAAACCAACAATATTGTACAACTGTTATAGAGAAATTAAAAAACAAAACTTTATTAAATAGAAACCTCATAATTCATTGTGAAATCACAAGAGAATCAACTCAAAGGAGTTTAGCCTTCCATGATGAAGACACAAGAATTACAAAAGAAAATAAAACTAAAGTTTATGCTATGCACTAGTGTGCTTCCTTCATGCCTTCTCCAGCCTCTATTTATAATCACATTTACTTCAAGAAATTATTTAATTATCAAATATTGTCCTTGCAATTATCAGATGTTTCTTTATGTGCCAAAGATTAATTTTGTAAATATATTCTTTTCAATAAAGTTGTAGATTTTTCATCTCCCAATTTCTTTCAGATATTTTGTTTCCAAATTATGTTCCAGGTATCAACTCATAATAATTTAATCTGATGCAAAATATATTGCGAAATATTTGAAGGAGATTTGCTCTTAATCAAGTAAGAATCGTAGATGATCATCTTTGTAGAAAATTTGAATAAGAATTGTAGATGATCATCTTTGTAGAAAATTTGAATAATATCTTTGCAAAAGAATAGATTTGGAACCCATAGAATATTTGCAAATAATTATAAATAAGAAAATTAAGAGAATATACTTAAAATCTAAGTTTAACTAATAATTTCAATTAAGGCCCAAATAATCTTGTTTGAGTAAATTTTATTTAAAACAATAGATTTATTCTCAATTATAATCTAAGAAAATCAAGGTTAAAAACTCTAAGTGTGAATAAAAATATACTCATTATATTATATGTGAAATACCCTATTGAATATATTCTTGTAAAAGTAGATAAATTCATATTTCTTATAGATTTTATTGTTGTGAATATTGAGAAAGCCCAAAAAAAAAAAGTACTCTAATTTTAGACAAACTCTTCATGAAAACGGTGAGAGCAATAATTGATGTTGACAATAAAAAATTAAATGTGGGAGCCAAAGATGAAAAGATTAATTTCAATAGAAGTTATGTATTTGAAGTTATGCAATATTTAAATAATAAAGGATAGTGCTTTAGAATGAATATTCCGAGAAAATTCTAGTTGCAACTAAAATACAATTGAACATACCAAAGTTTTATGAAAAAAACCATCATTAATGCTTATGGTATTTTGATTGGTGACAAAAATAAAGAAATTAAAACAAAACCATCCTCTGTATAATTCAATTAAATATTTATTATATAATGAAAATTTTGATGAGTTCAATTCTTTCCTTCTTCAACTCAACTTTTTTCCTACTTAAAATTTAGATTGCAATTCAATTTTCTTTTAAGAAATACTTTGAAGAATGTTTTTGGAACCATATCTCAAGAATTGAGTACATATTACATTAATACCGTATTTGTTTTCAAAGAGAGAAATGTGAGTGTGTTCTGTATTTGAATCATTTGAGTTACGCTGATTTGAGAATATAAAAATAGAAGAGGTGGAGAGAAAATAATCTATATTGGTGAGTGAAGATTGTCGAAAAAAGTCACGCTAGTTACTAGTTATTATAAGAAGATAAGAATACCTTTGTGAAAAAATGTGACTTGTGAAAAAAGACCAAACAGAATCAAAATTTTATATAACCAATTAGACCTATTTTTTTTTATTCTTAATCGATTATCTAAAAAAAAAATTGATTATACATATTTTTTTTAATCATAATTATTTTCACAACTCATAATCGATTAAAAGATAATTCTCTCAAACTTAATAATTAATTATACTTATATTTTATCACCTATAATCGACTATCAACATTAATAATCAATTATATGTAATCTTTTTAATAAAAATTAATTATAAGAAACTTACAATTGACTAAACATATCATTACCATATGAATAATCGATTATATATTATAAAATTTTAAAATATATAAATTATATATATATATATATAAATATATATATATATATATATATAATAAAAAGTAATATAAAATAATATAAAAAATATTAAATAAATTTATATGATTAAAATATTAATAATAATATTATTATAAGTAAATAAATAATAATAATAATAATGTAATTATAATATAATGAAAATTATATGTAATAAACATAAATTGCTATAATAATAATATTATTATTATAAAAATTAATAACAATATTATGTAAATTTAATATAAAATTATTAATTAAATTAAATAAATTAAATATATTTTATTTTCAATTATTTTAAATTATAAGAATAACTTTATAATTTTACAATTTTATTTATTAAAAAAATTAAATATGAATTATATTTATCACATCACTCACAAACTTTCTTTTATTTGTTTAAAAATCTGACTATTTTTTTTCTTAATCTAAATAACACAACCTTCTACCTACTTTTTTCTTAAATCTAATAATGTATACTTCCTCAAATTCATCTTTAAAGCCAAATAAAGTCTAATAAAATTTTGAAGGTGGATAAGTATGTTTAAGAAATCTATCAAAAATCTCAACAACTATTTATCATTTCATTCTCAAAGATCTATCAAATATTACCCATTTTTTTTAAGCCACCTGAGCATTGGAACATCTTCGCATAATAGATATATTATAAAATATGAGCTTTTTTTAAATAATTTTCTTTTTTAAAATATAATTCTCCTCCTGATCAAAAACACTCAATGTAAACATAATTGCTATATCAACTTAATATATAGACCTTAAATAAAGATTTCTTTTGAATAAAGTTCATCAGGTTTTCAGATTTCTGATATAATACGGCATAAAATTATGAGTCCATCTATCATAAATGTAATTAAAAAAAAACAAGACAATAATACATTTGAAAGCTATGAATTTAAGATGTTATAGATGATAAAATTAACTTAACACATAAAAACCACACTGTCCATCTATTTTTAATTGTGAAATTCTGTTTCCAAAGATCTGAGACAACATTAATTATACTCTTATTTTTATTTATGTCAATGAATTTACATGGATACATGTATTTCTGATATAAAAACAAAAACTAAAAAACTCAGTAACTATTTTTATTAGTATAAAAACTAATCATATTTTTTTGTGATCTAAAACTTTAAATAAGACATAGAAAACAAAATAACCAAAATGTTAAACTTGAATCCATTTTAAAATCATGATTACTTGCTATTATAGATATTCACAAATTTGAATGTATTTTATATTTAAATAAATTGAAATATTAGTTCTTTCCTCCAAAAACTTTCAAGCAAAATTTAGATTGATATGACTATTTAAATAGTACTGGATTTATTTTTAAATCAACTTTTTTATTTTTCTAAACAGTAATCATTTATGAAAATGGTGATATTATTATAGTGAAATCACTTTAAAAACTTTAGAAAGGTATTATAAGTACTTGATAATAAGATGACTTTACATATTTTAATTTAGTAATTTTTATTTCTCCTTTTATTAATATAACATAATCAATACTCATTTGTATAAATACATCAATTTAAATTATAAAATTTTTATTTATGCAAGAGAAATGAATCGAACATGTGAAAGAAAGATATAAAAGCATGCATGATGAAAAATAGTTTGTAATGAGAAGAGTGATATGAGAATATTATATTATAATACTAATTATGATTACGAGAAAAATGTCTGTAACAAACCTTGGTGTAGTAGCTAAGTAGGTGCAGGCTGCCACTGCTATAAGCTAGCATGAGCCATGCGGGTCGGAATTCCTGTCATAGGTCTCATGTGCCGGTGTTGCAGATTTCCGCCACCTTTTTCTGCAACTTTATCATTCTCTTTTATTATTTTTATCATGCAAAACTTATCATTATCTCATTATGCCCATCAACCAATCAAATTTAATTATTAATAAATCAATAAAATAGTAATAACTGGTAAATGCTGATATAAGCTTGCTATGAAATTTTAGAAGTAATATTATTCAGTGAACAAACATGCACTAGATAAAGACAGAAGTATCATAGTATCTATTTGCTGGTGTTAAAAGAAGGATAATTATCAATATTTAATTCAAAATTAAGAATATCTCCTCACAAATAGCTATAATGAATACAATCTCTTGGTGTATTAAGAGATAAATGGTTGACATACTTAAAATTTGAGATGAAGAATGATGTTATAGACTGCTCTTAACTTCTATCTTAATTTATATAAAATATTTAAACAAAACAATAGTATATGAATACACTTTCATATTTTTAGTTATTCAATAAATACATGTATATAGTATATTTAATGACTTTTCTTTACTTGATGCTTTGATAAGTTTCATTGTTGAATCAAATCAATATTTGTTGGAGCAGTTAAAATATGTTATTAGATTATCAAGTTTTTATGAGATTCTCCTATTATGTGTTATGTCATAGAAACCAAAAATATATTTTTTATTTCAGAGCAATTGTAACTAAACTTTTATCCATATAAAGAAATCAAAATCTAAGAATTTCATACTTAGAGAATAAGAACATCTTAATATTTCAAATTTCAATTTAATTATTAGGTTGCTATTAATTTAACACATAAATATAGTAATGCTTTTTTTTTTCAAATTTTAATTATAAATTCAGTGCGTATGTTTTTTGGAAAAAAATATTGTAATGAATGATGATAGAAATAATAATAGGAAAACAAAATTTAAATAATCTTTTAGTTTATCACACATACATCTTATTAGTCAGACTAAAAAAATACTAACAATTGACATAAAATCTATTTATAAGGTAGAAAATTTGTTAATAATGTTATTTTTTCAATGGTAATATATTGGTTGATATTATTGTAGTGTTGGTAGTAATTAGTGATGACAACATAATTTTTATTAATTATTGATTAATTTTTTAGTAAGTGCATCCAACACAATGTACCAATATGAGGTAATTAATGAATGTGGGCGCTAGTACTTAATTATCTATAAATATGTTGTCACTAATAAGTGCAATTAACACAACTAACCAACAAGAAGTAAGATTGTGGTTGTTGATAATCACATACTGTGTAATAGGTAAATATTTTGATTAGTGATCAATTGTGTTGGCTTTGCATATTCATTGATAATTTTATGTTATTAAGTTCAATTTTTTTCATGATTAATTCGTGGGTAATACCATAATTTTCAACATTAGCAACATGCTTGTTGCCTTTTCCATGCACAAATCAAATAATTTAACCTATATATAACAATTTCAGAAATTTTCAACAATTTCATATCAAATTAACAATTTCGTATCAAACCAAAAATTTCATATCAAACTTATCAATTTCATATGAAATATATAAATAAAATACATATTATTAATGAAATTAAAAATAAAATAAGTGTGTATCACGACCCAAAATAAAAACTTAAGAAAACTGTAAATGTCATTAAATTTTTACATATGAAATCTAATAATTTACATAATGAATAAGGATAGTGGTTAATCTACATTTTCCTCTTCCTAATTATTTTATTGTTGTTGGAGGTCTTGCCACTAACGATCTTATTACTGATGATGCTCCTATTGTTGTGGGATTTGTGGATTCTACCACTCTTGGCTATATTGATGTTGTTAAGAGTTTGAGCATCAAATTGCTTAACTATACAAAATAGTGATTCAAAGGGTTGGAACTGACAGGTCAAACACTTATTCACCTATTCACTTGCTGAAAGTCGTTGCCTGAGTTGAGAAATGTATTCGAAATGCAAGAGAAAGTGGAAGACTACTACTTCAAGCTATCATTTCCACCTTTATAATTTCCAACAAGTTGCCCAACTCAATATTGGGAAAAATTCTTTCGCAATTGCTGTGCAGAAGAAGACATTTTTTCAAGCTTTGAATAACGTTTACGATATCCCTCTGTCGCAATTGTCCTCTCCTTGCCTCAAATGAGATATTGTCTATGTGCAGATCCTAAAAGAAGCATATCTAGAAGGACTTGAAGAGTGTAAAAATCATTATCATAGTAAGATCGTGCTTGCCAAAGGAGACAAGTCTCCAACGCACCTGGACGTGTGTAAGATGATGAGCCTTGCTTGGAAATCTCCCTTGGTTCTTAGAAGGTGATTCCTCTTAATACGGGATTTTATGAGTTTTTGTTCATCTCTTTGGAAGACATGAAACATGTATTGGTAGTTAGATCTTGGAATCTCTCTCTAGAATTTTCGCAGGTCTTTGCGTAGACTAAAGACTTCATGCTAACAACTATGAGACTTCAACAACAAAGTATTGGGTCAGAATTCATGACTTCCCTTTGGAGTATTGACAACCCCATGCTATTTTCTCTATAGCAAGAGGGATTGGAACCCGTCTTGCATTAGATGATTGTACTGTGAAGAAAACCCTTGACTTCTATGCTTAGGTGCTTGTTTGCGTGGATCTGCTTTCTTCTCTACCACTACAATTTTTGATAGAGCATCTAGACTTTTCCCTTGTGGCTAACATAGAGCATGAAAGCCTTATACTTTTTTGCTTTTTGTGTAAAATTATTGGTCATACCTTATCTACTTGTAGGCCCTACCCTCAAAGTGATAGGTCTGATCAACAAGTATAAACAGTGTTATGTTCATAAGTCCAACTTAGGGATAAGGGAGAAAAATGTGAAACTACATATCGAGGTGATTAATGTTGTTGTTGATATTGACTCTAAACTATTTCTTTTAAGAGGTGATGTTTTTGCTCCTAATAATGGTACTGATCAAGAATATAGCTTATAAGGGATGTTAAGTCTTGTTGATGATTCTTAACAGGCCTCCAGTTTAGAATGTTGAGCAGATACAACATGTTTCTCCTAAGGGTGATTTGGCTCACTTGTCTAATTTGACTCTTTCAAATTCTTTTTCAATTCCCTATTTCAGATGAAAATTTGTCTCATGATAAGCATGAAAATGTGAATGTTGTGGATTTTAATGCCCCCCGATTGCTCACATTGTAGCCTTTCTAATGATAGATAATAATAGTTCTAAATGTTTGCTTTTGAAGAAACTTGCAGGGTGCTGGTATGCAAAGTTTGGTTTCTAAGAGGTGGGCAGATTTTTTAGGAGACTTCTAACTCAAACTCATACGGTCAAGATAATCTAGTCTAATCACCCTGCAAGCCTAGTAGATCACCTAAAAATTCTTCTATAACGATTCTAAAAATAACGAAAATAACTTCTCATGATTCTATTGGGGTTAAGCTTGATGTCATGATGGTTGTTTGTTTGGAAGTCTAGGGGTTTGTTTTAGTCCTTCTGGTTTGCATTTAACTGTTCTTGGTTCATACCGGCAGGATTGCAGTTAGATCCTGCAGGAGTGCAGGTTACTGAGGCTCTTTCTTCCAAGTTTGAGGAAGATTGTAAATTGATTTCTGAGTATTGGGCTGATCGGGTGGAGAAAGGAATCCCTAGTGATTCAGATGAGTTGGAAGAGTGTGTTTAGACTTCTTAAAAACCTGGGAGACCGAGGAAAGGTACTTCCAAGGTTACTACAAAACCTGTTATAGTGGACACTACAAAGAAAGAAATGATGGAGGGATTTGTACATCTTAGTTTTAGTTTTGTTTATTTTTTTTATTATTGAACATTTGACGCTTTTGTTGGTTTCCCTTACTCTTGTTCATTTTTCTTTCATATGACCCTTATGAACTAGTTTGATGGTTTGCTTTCTTTCTTTCTTTCCATGAGTTTGGTTTAACCCCCCTCATGGTCTTGTTTTATTTATTTTTTCTTTTTCTTTTTGATAAATTTCTCGTGATGACTCTATGTTTAACATGAACTTTAACAAAAATAAAAAAATGAATGTACAACTTTAATTATAATGAAAAAATCCTCTAAACCCACATCATGAACTTTTCGTCTTAACATTTAATCTAATGACATATATTAATGATGGGCAACCAAAATATTTATACAATTCACAAGTTTGTCAAAAATTTGTCATTGCCAATAATATATATATATATATATATCCTTCAATAATTATCCATTGTTAAATTTGTTTAATTCTTATAGTGTCATTTGAATGAAAAATATTTCTTAAATATTAATTAAGTAATGACATAGACTTGTTATTTGGATATTATAGAATTTTTTTTAAAAGAAAATTAACATAGAAAACATTTAATCGTATAAACAAAGTAGTTAAAATCGAGTTCACACAATTATAAATTGTAAGATCGTAAACCGACAATAAATTTAATAAATTATATATATA
>Ga0209489_101484_pt1 | contig 48240 bp, 43 predicted proteins | sample SiratrowhiteBW_FD_187527 | JGI IMG/M metagenome (GOLD analysis project Ga0209489, IMG submission 187527) | Root nodule microbial communities of legume samples collected from California, USA - Siratro white BW (SPAdes) (version 2) | ecosystem: Host-associated > Plants > Roots > Nodule | place... | reverse complement strand
CCGTCGCCGCTCTGGACCGGATAGAACCGTAACCGTCGTCACGTTTGCTCATTTGTTTGCGAATTAATGAGCAAATCATCTCACCCTCAAGCGCTATCCGGAAAGGCGGCCATCACCGGAGGCTTACCATCAGCCGGCAAGCCGATCATGAGTACGTAGGCCCAGTTTTGGGCTATGCGGCGCCTCTGTCTGAGTCGCGATGATGCACTCAACGCCGGGGGGGCGCAACCATGGCCCGCGGATCATAGGCGCATCCACACCGAGCCGATTGGGTGTAGGCCTACAGGCGCGGGTCGATCCCAGAATGCGCCTCGCAGAAGCGATCGATGATGTGGCTGACCTTCTCCCTGTAGTCGCGGTGCCAGTGTCCAAGGCCGTGTAGAGCACTTTCCTGACAGGCGATCGATTTAAAAAGGATGCGGTCCATGGTTTGCAGGGCGCAATCGTGGAGCGTTGGCAGGTCGGGATCATCGGCAATGTTAGCACTCAGCTCTACATCCTGGTGTAGCAAACGACGCACAAGAGCACTTCCATCGGGGCTGATCTACGACCTTAATCGGTATAAGCGCGTGGTCGCTCGGTTTCTGCAGTCTCGTTTGAGGCCAAGCAACGTCGCGCCCGTTCGATCTGTGCGTCAGTAGCGCCATGATTGCGTGCGTACATCTCGGCCACCGGTGCCGAATATTTCGCGACGTAGTATCTGACCTCGCTGCACGAGATGCGCCCTGTGGGCCTGTGGTGACGCGAAGCGAAGGCTTCGGACCCCAGCGGAATCAGCAACAAAGCAACAATAGCCGCGACCCGTACCATCATTCTCCCCGCCCCCATCTATTTGTCTGGTTGGTTAGGAGAGAGCAGGCCTGAATCGCGCACGCGACGCAAATTAACAATCGTGCACCGATCCAAAGAGCTGTGCGACTGTTGCTCCGACGCTTCGGTGCTGGGCGGGTAGCGGATAATGAGGTCGCAGTCGAGCGATCTGGCGTGAGCTTCCTAGAAAGCGGAAGTGGCAAGTTCGATCATCGCACTGCACGGCTCTACGAGCTCGCAAGAGCTATCTCCGACGAACCACTCTCCTTCGACGACTGGCTTTAGAGATACGGCCAGTCCTCGCAATCGTTCTCGCCTGCGCGGCTCGGAGGCGACGCCGGAGGGTCTGCAGTTCTCGAAAAAGTGCGACCAGTCGCTCGAGCCGCTCGCCCAGAATAGTCGAATAGTTGTAAACTCGACCTCGATTACTCATTGCTGCCCAAACCATGATTGTTGAAAGCAATAGGTGGTCGACAACGGGAAAAATATGCAATCCAAGGTAGGAACATACAACCCATAAATGATGACAGTATTAAAATGGGCCATGCCAAGGTCCCGTTGTGACAGCGCATTCCTTTCACTTGCCTTTCGGGTCGTTTTCGTCCCGCAAGTTCGGCCTGTTCGGCAACGCTACCGGCTTGGTCCCGCAGCATCACGCGCGCCCCGTCTCTCAGGCTAATTTTCGCTCGCTGGTTAACTGATGCGGATCCAGCGCCGCATCATGAAAACACCGAAGCCAAAGCAACGGGCCGAGCAGGAGATCGGACGATTGGTCAGGCTCGCCCGGCAGGGATTTGGCAAATCGAAGATAGCCGCCGAACTCGGCCGCCATGCTGGATCGGTGAGGCGCATGGCACGAACGTTGGGACTGCCGTTGAAGAAGTAGTCCCCGCGAGCGTGGTGAGCGCAGCGCGGCGGACCTACAGCCCAAAGCCTCGGCCAATCTCCCGCGCAAGCTTGAGCGCGGCGTCGGTATGGCGGCCATAGAAGAACGCTCGATCAAGCTGCGAAAAGATACCCATTCCCAAACAGCGCTGTGGCAGCGCCTCTAAACATAGTTATGGACCGGGTTGAACGAACAGCAAAAGTTCAAAAACGGCCCCAGCCGCAGGTCGGGAGAAACAGCCGGGGCCGGCATTCCCATTCCAATGTGCCGCAATCGGCGGTAATCGGCACGTTCCTAGCAAGCCACGTGAAAGCTAATGAACTGTTTCGAAGGACCGAATTAGGAGCGAGGCGCCTGATCTCACAAACGCGCACTTCGCAACGCAACATAGCGGCAACGGCCCGTGTTGTACGTTGGGGAGCGCCCCCCGGAGTGGCATACTTCTCCTCGTGGGTGTGGATAAAACCCGGCGGCTCGCGTAGCATCGGCAAGGGTTCAACGTCTCACCGGGATCAGACAAATGAGCCGTTTCCTGCTGTGCAGCGTAGCCGCTGTCTGCCTCGCCGGAGGTTTGGTTTGCCATTCGTCCAAAGCGAATGCTGTCTTTTGGCGCGGCATCACCGCGCCAACTGACATCGATATTCATGGGTGGCCGATCATCAAAGAGCCCCCGCCGAGCCCATGCCAGTGGATACGGGTGAGCGGTGGCTACTGGGTCCGACAGTGCGTTTACTAGGCCAGCATTAGCCCATCGCTCAATTCAAACTTAAGGCCAAGGCGCACGTCGTGCGGTGGTGTTACTCCTCCTCTGTGCGGCGTAGGAGGGTGTCGAAAGATGACGGTAGATTTGCTATCGCATGCTCCAGCTCAGTAGCGATGGCCCGATAGCGCACGATCAGTCGCGCATATACGTCGCGCTTAGCCTGATTTTTTGCAACAATCTGAAGTCGCTCGCATTCAGCAATTTGCGCGCGCAGCAGGTCTAGTTGGGCTTGCATTTCCTTCATGCGCCGAGTTGATATTTCTGCGACATTGGCGTCAATGCAGAAAGTACCCACAAGCGAAGGTCCGCCAGTTGGATGCTAGTCTATCGCACCTCGGAGCCGGACGAACTCCTGGCTTTCATCGCAGACTGTTGCCGCAAGAACCCTAAAAAGCCCGGTTCGCCGGTGCAGCCTGACATTCGATGCGAAGATGAGTAACGACCCGCTGGAGCGTCTTGGTGCCATCGCGGGTCAGGGCATGCTTAGCTCCTTGGTGTTGCGCTGGCGTGGCGCTCACGTGCGAGTGAAGATCACGCGATCGGACTCCAAGCGAAAATCGCAGCGGTGCTCTTCGTAAGCCGCGAATTCGGAAAGAGCGAGTATGCCCGCGCTGTCCCATTCATCGAAGGCAACATCGCTGGTTGAGTAGAGTTGGGCCGCCTCGCTCTTGCTAATCCATCCGCTCGCGCCGACGGGTAAGCTTTGAAGAGCCACAGATAATGCACCTTCGGAGCTGGCATCGAGATGCAACGGCCAGGAGGGGGCGATTACCTTGCTTTGCCGAAACCGAGACTTAAACCAATCCATCAAATTAGCTCCCGAGCAATCGGGCCTGAAGTGCTTCGGCGGCGCGTTGATCCGCGTCAGCGTTTGAAAGAAAGTGCCCGTAGACGTCAAATACCCTTGATCGAGCTATGCCCCATTAGGCGCTGGATCTGCTCCGGGTTGTGGCCGTTTTCGATCCAGAGGGCACAGGCATGGCGCAACGCATGCCGTATTATCCTGCCACAATCGTCTGCGGTGCACCAGCGTCGTCCAGCACCGACTTAGCAGCCTGGCTCGGGCTTGACTAACCGGCCCATTGCGGGAAAACGCGCCCGCTGGTGCGGCTTACGCGACCTTCCTGTTTACGGAAGCGCTGCAATCGACCGTAAACCGCCAAACGAGTGCGGCCTAACTGCCGGCCGATCTCGGTTGCAGTCATACCGCTTGCGATGAGCAGATGCGCCTCTTCCTCGGGCGACCACGGACGTATTTCCAGTCTATTGTTTGACATCGCCGATCTCTCCCAGCGACGGCACAGATCATCCATGCTCACGCAGGGCTACCAGAGTTCCTCGAACACAACGCCTACGATTGCCACTAGACCAGACCAAGCGGCAGCTTCGATCGCTGCGATCCTTTTCAAGCATACATGGTGACGCTGAACGCCAGCGGCGGCCGCGTCCCGGCCCGAGAGTTTCCTGCTCAAAGATAAAGCGCTGTGTGATCGACCAGCCGGGGCCGCATACTGCTTCGGCACAACGGCGCGATCCGGAAAACGCGGAGGAAGTTGATGAATGGGATGCACTCGAAGAGGAGCCGTGCTCGCTCGCCCGCACCGTCGCGGTGATCGGTGATCGTTGGAGTCTGCTCGTCCTTCGCGAGTGCTTTCTCCGCATCCGACGGTTTGACGACTTCCAGGCGTCGCTATGTATTACCCGCCATCTCCTCGCCGACAGGCTGAAGAGCTGGTGCGTTTCGGCGTGCTGCGGAAAATCCCATATCAGGACGCGCCAAAGGGTTACGAATACATTCTGACGCAGAAGGGCCTGGATCTGTACCCGATCATCATGTCGATCGTGCACTGGGGGCAACGTGCACATGGTCTATTCGCGCGGACGGCTGTTGCTGCACGAGCACAGGAGCTGCAAGAGGATGTTCGATCCCGTGATGCTCTGCTCTGAATGCGGTGAGCCGCTGGGCGGCCAAGGCTGTGCATGTCCATCCGGGACCTGGTGCCCGGCACGTTTCACCGATTCATGCAAAAGCACAGCAACGAGCGAAGGGTGGTCAAGAGCGGGCATAGGCGGATGACGCCATGGTCGCTCAGTCCAGTCGATTGGGCCGCGCCCCGCAAGGAAAGTTGACAGGGTTGAGGGCTCGTAGCGGCAACAATCGTACTTCCGGTTGGACAGCCTGTGGCAAGCGAGTGCTTGTCTTGGCGACCTCCAAATCGCCTCCAATGGGACGTTCGAGGTGCTTAGTTCGCATACCGGATTTGGAAAGCGCGGCGCGTCTGTTAGGAGGTGATGCGGGGGCGGCCTTTGTTCGACCGAGCGTGATGTTGCTACTCCTTGTTATCGAAGTAGCCACTCATATGCACGACGCTAGCTGCGTTTGAGAGTTGATTGGGAACTATTCTTTAGCTTTTTGGGAGCTCGCAAATGCCCTCTCCTCGTACGCTCGTGATCGACGCTCGCAATGAAACCCTCTTCGAATGCGGGGCCGCATTGCTAGCACTCCTCGCTTTTCCATCAGCGACGGATGCGGAGCGCGCGGAAATCGCAGCATCCCTTTGCGCGTCTCACCTACGAGCAGGCTTTGAGGAGGGTGGTGATCCAAACGAGCCGGTGAAAGCGAAGTATGCCTTCCGCGACAATAAGGTAATCAAGAGAGATCTAAAGCCTCTGCACCGACTTATTCGCGACCGCATGGCCGCTGCCAGAGTCGCTATTGCGTTCCTCAAACGCGCTGAAGGCCACCGCTTTAAACTTCCGGCTGGCGTGAAGCGGCTTTCGGTCAACCAACTATCTGAACTCGTAATGGAGAACGCGAACCAGTCCAGCCCAGAAAACTTCAAGACAAGGGTATGGCGGCCGAGCCTTCCGGTGATTCATCTTGCGGCCGCGGTTGCTGTGGCGATCAACGATCGGGAGCGCATGGGCGAAAAGAAGACTGGCTACGGCAATCTGATCGCCGACGTAGAATTCCTGTTCAACGTCCTAACATACACAAGAGAATTCGAATTCATGATCAAAAACAATAAATTACCTATCGCTCCCCAGAAGCTTGTGTCGATCCAATTAGGCCAATGACTGGGTTCATTTTCTTCCTCAATTTGTGAACTCGATGTCTGGCAGCCGAATAGGCGATCCTCTCGCCTGCAATTTCACTTTTTGAGGACCAGGCAACGTGAAGATCCGTCTGAACATCGATCCGAAGCACATCCGCACGGCGCCTGGGAGATCCCTGCGATCGGTGTCAGCCATTTGTCCCCGAACAGCTCTGTCACCCAGGTAACCCGTGGAAGGAACTCATATGGCCAACTTATCTCAAAGGAGCGCCAAAGCTGCGGCTCGGCGCAACGCGATGGCCAATGCCGGCTTGGTCGAGCTTCAGATTCAATATCGAGCCGTCGAAGATCTTGTGCTGGATCCCCGCAATCCGCGACAACATTCCCAAAGTCAGGTCAATCAGATCGCGGACAGCATCTGCGAGTTCGGGTTTGTCATGCCGATCGTGGTCGACGACACCAGGCAGGTGGTGATCGGGCACGGCCGGGTTCTCGCCGCGCGAAAGCTCGGGATGCCGCGTGTGCCGGTCGTCGAGATCAGGCATCTATCGCAGGCGCAGCTCAAGGCCCTTCGGATCGCAGACAACAGGCTGGCTCAGCATGCCCACTGGGACGAGCGGCTGCTCGGCGAGAATTTTCTGGAATTGAAAGAGCTCGATCTTGACTTCGATCTTGCGATCACGGGCTTCAGCTTGCCCGAGATCGATCTGGCTATGCAGAAGCACGACGAAGGAGTGACCGTCGAGCCCAACGATGAAGCCGATGCGGTGACCGGGGTACCGGTTTGCCGGACCGGCGACACCTGGCAACTGGGAGAACACCGCGTCCATTGTGGCGACGCGACCTCCGAGGCTGCCTTTGACTACTTGATGACTGAAGAGCGCGCGCATGTCGTGTTCGTCGATCCGCCGTACAATGTTCCGATCGACGGTCACGTCTCCGGGAAGGGAAAGATCCGCCATCGCGAGTTCGCCCAGGGCTCCGGCGAGCTCAGCCGAAAGGAATTTACTCGCTTTCTGACGCGTAGTTGCGCGCTGCTTGCAAAATACAGCGAAAGTGGCGCGATCCACTTTGCGTGCATGGACTGGCGTCACGCCGACGAACTGCTCGCAGCCGGTCGCGAAGTCTATTCCGAGCTGAAGAACATCGCGGTCTGGGTGAAGAGCAGCGCCGGCATGGGATCGCTCTATCGCTCCCAGCACGAGCTGGTGTTTGTCTTCAAGTCCGGCACCGGGCGGCACACCAACAATATCGAGCTCGGCAGGTATGGACGCAATCGCACCAACGTGTGGCACTACGACGGCGCGAGCACACAGGCGCGCAAGGGCAATAATCTGCTCGAGTTGCATCCGACCGCAAAGCCAGTGCAACTCGTGATGGATGCGCTGCTTGATTGCTCGAACCGAGGTGAGATCGTGCTCGACTCGTTTTTGGGTAGCGGCACGACGCTGCTTGCCGCCGAGCGAACGGGCCGCAGATGTCGCGGGATCGAAGTCGATCCACTCTATGTCGATACCGCGATCCGACGCTGGCAGAATCTGACCGGCCGGGACGCGGTCCGCCTTTCGGATGGCAAGCCTTTCCGCGAAATCGAAGCCGAGAGGGAGCAGGGCGATGAGCGGTGACCCGAAAAAGCCCTATGAGGTTGGATATGGAAGGCCGCCCGTCGCGACGCGCTTTCAGAAGGGCCAGTCCGGGAATCCAAGCGGGAAACCCAAAAAAGTCCCCCGGCTGCTCGACCCCGGAAAGGTCCTGGAGGCGATCGATAACGAAGAGATCAGTGTGACTGACAACGGCAAACGCAAGCGGATGACAAAGGTCGAAATCCAGTTTCGCCAGTTGTTCGTGAAAGCGATCAGAGGAGACATGAAAGCAGCCCGACTTATCGTCAAGATGGCCACTGAATACTTCGTGCCTGAGGCTCGAGGCGTCCCCGAGTACGAGTTCATCGGCACGACCGAGGCGGCACAGCGCTTCGGACGCGACTGGCAAGATCGCATAGACGAACTGAATGCGGAGCTGGGATATCCAAGATGAGCACTGGATACCGAAATCCGCCGAAAGCCAACCGGTTCAAGAAGGGCCAGTCTGGCAATCCGAAAGGACGACCAAGGCAAGCAAAGCGTCGGATGTCGACCGCCTATCTGTTCCGCAAGGTTGCAAATGAGCAGGTCGCAATCGAACTCGACGGTGGTGAAGTGATGATGACGCGCTGGGAAGCGCTTCTGCGCCAGATTCACACTCTGGCTCTGAACAAGGATGCGGGCGCTGCACGATTGCTTCATCAGATACGAAAACATTTTCCGGGAAGTGCCGCGCCCGGAGATAAGTTCATCACGGTCCTCAGCGACAACGACATGAAGCTTTGAGCAAGGGCAGTCATCGCCATTTAGGGAAGGGCGTGTGCACCGAATGGGCACGAAGACCGCGAGCGCCAGATCGCCGGGTCGACCGTGATCCACTACGCTCAAGCCATGCGAGGTGAAGTCATGCTCAGCACCATGCGTACTCGTAGAGGCGCAGCAGCAAGCCTGCTATCCGCGCGCGCTCGCAGGCGGCCGACGCCTATTTGAGGCTTTGCGACGTTCTACGCGAGCTTACGAAAAAGATGGCCTGACTCGATCCTTGGGCTGCGCATCCGAAACGCCTGATCCGGGCGGCGGCCGGCACCCACAAAGCCAGAAGATTGCTCAGGTTTCGCTCGACTTCCTGTGGGAACAGAGCGTGTGTGGTGGCATCGCCAAACGAGAGTCCATGGACGTAGCCATCGCCAAGACCGCCGCGCCCGAGATCGAACTGCGCGAGCCACGGCTGCTTCTTGAAGCCGCAAAACCAACCAATTGCCTCGCGAGAGCCTAGGACGCCCTATGGAGCACTCCTAAGGCCTGCCCCGCCAGCGCCTCGGGCCTCCGCGGGCTCGCCCTCGTGCAGCATCCCGCTGCCGGAGAGGCAAGTCCTAATCTCCAAGCTCACCGAAACCCAGCTGTCGATTCTGAAAGCCGCCACGACGATCAAGTCGACAGCATCAGCCAGGCACTGGCCTATGAGGACAACGGCTACGATTACACGCTGAACTGGCTGTGATCGCACCCATTGCCGCCCGGCGAGTCTCACGACCTCACTGACGGCCGGCCCGGACGTGAATAGCAGCAGGTCAAAGGGGGCGCTCAGCGCTCTCATTGGCGAATGGCAAATGAAGAAGAACGGGTCGAACTGCTCGGTGGCATCCGTCCGGCGGATGTGGACGTCGTGGAATTTGTCGCCAGTGCTGGGCTGATCCGTTGAAGTTGTTCCGGGACTTTCTGTCGGCTCGTGGTTCGGCGCCGAAGCGCTAAGCCCATCATCGTCGATGCGCAGTCGAGCAACATTGCCGGCAGCTATCGAGGCGGTGCGGCCAATTTCCAGAACGAAGCCAACTGACCTTGCCTCACTCGCGCGCTCCGCTGAGCAAGCGGAGCGTCCGCCGCTGTTGCACCAAAGCAGCCCGGTCGTAGCGCTCCAGCCCTTGAAGCCTTTTCAGATCTCTCGCCAGCGGGCCGGTCAAAACTGCGCCTAACTTCGCCTGCCGCAGGCTGCGGATCCGCAGCAGCGCCAGCTTGGAGCGCGCCAGCGCCATCGCCGCATCGGGCGTGACCGGATGCCCGAGCCCGGCAGCAATCGCGACGGCAAGATTCGCCGCCTCGGCAGGATCACTGATATCGCTCCGCGCCAACCCGTGACGCAGCGCGTTGCGGCTGGACCTCGTCTTGCCACCCGCCGATGTCGGCCCGGTGCTGCGCTTGGCGTTGCTGCGATTGGCTTCGATTTGTCGAATTGATGTCATCTCCGAATCTCCTCGGCGGGACGGGTTGCGGCCCCCGAAAGCTCGCTCCAACCCCCTGAAACTTCAAGACTTTTCGCGCCGAACGAAGCGCAAAATTGCTGCAGAAAGCACTGGCATTCCCGCGCGAAAGGAGCGTTAATCATCAGGACCGGCCTTGGGGCCCTTGGCCCCGGTCTTTCCCCTCGCAGCGGCGGGGGTTTTGGCGGTGCGGCGGCAAGCCGCGTGAACCAAGGAGAGACCGGTGACCACGATTGCAATCGACGGCGCCGAGGCGCCCCACTCCGTTATCACGTTGAACCGCCACGACCGCCGCGCCTTCATTGGCGGCTCGGACGCGCGCATCATCATGGGCGATGATCAGGACGCGCTCATGCGCCTGTGGCAGGAAAAACGCGGCGAGATCGCGCCGCAAGATTTGTCGCGCAACCTGCTCGTTCAGCTCGGCCTTGCCACCGAAGCGCTCAACCGCGCCTGGTACCAGGACGCCACCGGGCAAGCGATCACGGACATCCAGAAGCGGGTGCGGCATTCGGTGCACGGCTGGATGGCGGCCACGCTGGACGGCATCGTCGCGCAAACGAGCGCGGTGTTCGAGGCCAAGTTCATGCTGCCCTGGGACTTTACCGAGGAGGCCGCGGCCGAGAAGCACATGGCGCAGCTGCAGCACAACATGTGGGTGGTCGCGGCGCGCTCGGCGGTGCTCTCGATCATCACCGGCGGCGGCAAATGGGTCGAAATCACCGTGCATGCCGACCCGCTCTACCAGCACCTGCTGCTGACGGCCGAGAAGAAGTTCTGGCGCTGCGTGCAGAGCGGCGAGCCACCGCTGCTGTTTGGCATCGAGACCCCACGGCCGCGGCTCGCCGCCGTCAAGGTCGTCGACATGAGCGCCTCCAACCTCTGGGCCGAATGTGCCGCGATCTATCTGCGCACCCGCGAGGCCCATGCCGAGCACGAACTGGCCAAGGCCGAGCTCAAGAAGCTGCTGCCGGAGGATGCCAAGGAGGCGTTTGGCCACGGCGTTCGCGCCAAGCGCTCCAAGGCCGGCGCCGTCAGCTTTGATCCGGTTGAGATGGAGGCCATCCATGCACCAGGCCAGTGAACATATCGGCGCGATTGCGGCGGCGCTGGCCCGCGCGCAAGCCGCACTGACCAACCCGGAAAAGACCCTGACCGCTCAGATCCGCTCGCCGTTCCTGCGCGATGACGACCGCACCTTTCGCTACGCCTCGCTGGCGAGCGGCCTTGACATCGTGCGCAAGACCTTGAGCCAGCAGGAGATCGCCACCATCCAGACCACCCGGGTCGAGGAAACCAGTGGCCACATCCACCTCACCACCCTGCTCGCCCATTCCTCCGGCGAGTGGATCTCCTCGGACTGGCCGGTCTGCGCCGCCCGGGACATCGAGGCGCCGCATCGCATGGGCGCGGCGCTGACCTACGCCCGACGCTACGCCCTGTTCGCGCTGGTCGGGATTGCCGGCGAGGATGATCTGGACGCCCCGGATACGGTCGCCGGCCCCCCCGCCCCGCCCAACCTCAAGGCCGCGCCCGGCAAGGGTGTTCTCAACCGTGCCCCGGTGCTGCGGCCGGGCGAGTCCGCCGCACTCCGGGAGCAGTTGTTGCGCCAGCTCGACGCCCTGCCGGCCAGCGCCGATCTGCTCGGCTGGGCCATGACGAGCCTGCCGCTCAAGAACAGCCTGCAGGAGCCGGATGCCCGGCGCGTTGAGGCCGCTTATCAGGCCAAGCTTGAGGACGCTTCCCGTGCTCAGGCCGAGCAGACGGCCGACTTGAATGGCACGCCATCGGCAGCGCCTGTTGCGGACGGCGAGGCCGCGCTGCAGCCGGCGCTACCCGAGGCCGAGTTCGCTCATCCCAAGGAGCCGTCCCGCAAGCGCAGCAAGGCGCATCTATTGTTTGTCCGGGAGCAGCCCTGCCTGGTGTGCCGGCAAACGCCGTGCGATGCCCATCATCTCAAATTCGCCCAGCCACGGGCGCTCGGGCGCAAGGTCAGCGATGAGTTTACTGTCCCGTTATGCCGTGCCCATCACGAGGAGCTGCATCGGCACGGCAACGAGCGGGCGTGGTGGGCGAACCTGCAGATCGCGCCGCTGCCGGTCGCGCAGGAGCTGTGGGCGGCGAGCCCGGTGCATGGTCCGGCCGACATCACGGTCAGCCTCGCCCCCCATCCCGCAAAGCTTGGTTCAGAGGCCGCCCCATGAACGGCCTCTTCCACGCCCCGCACGAGCTGGCCGTCACCACGCTGCCGGTCGAGTTTGCGGCCTTGGCGCCGCCGCCCCTGTTGCTGCCCGGCGAACAGCTCGACCATTACCACGCGCTGCGGCAGGCGATCTTTGCGGACCTTGCGCCCCGGTCTGCCATCGAATGGCTGCTCGCGATCGATATCGCCGAACTGTCCTGGGAGATCCAGCGCTACCGCATGTTGCGGCACAAATTGCTCGAGACCTATCGCCAAAAGGCGATCGAAACGGCGCTCTGCCACATCGACATGGTCGAGATCGATCCCGACTTCGAAGAGCAAGCCGAATACTACACCCAGCAAAATGCCCTGAGCTGGCGGATTGACCCGATCGCTGCGACCGAGATCGAGGCGCGACTTGCTGCCTATGGCTTGGATCAAGACGCCATCACCACCGAAGTCTACGTCCAGGCGCACGAGGCCCTGGTCCTGTTCGAAGGCCTGCTCAACGCCGCACAAACCAAGCGCACGTTGCTGCTGCGCGAGATCAGGCATCAGCGCTTCGTCGGCGCACCGATGCGCCGGCCACGATGAAAGATCAGATCAATACTTCCGACCTCGCATGCTTTTTCCAGCTTGCGCTCACGGATGTGTTCGCTTGATCGAAGTCCCGAACGCGGGGTGCGAAGCAACATCGGAGTAGCAGCATCGCACCGGTAAGCTCGGGAGCCGCCTTGCGGTGCAAACTCCGCCGCAGCAAGCGCTCAAGTGCGCCCAACGGAGTAGACCTCGTTCACTCGCCCAAACGCAAATACAGGCTCGCGCCTAAAACGGCCTCTGCCGATCCATCGTGCGGCCCCTGCCTACCTTTTGATCATCCAATACGGTTGATAAGCGCTGCGACACAGGGCCAAATGTTGGCGCCATTCGCCTCATTACAGCGAACACGAACTTTGGATCATACCAGACATGGTCAAATTCTTTCTCGCCGCGGGATGGTTGGCTCTCGCCCTCGTGATTTTTGTGACGCTCGCTCCCATTCACGATCGGCCCATGATTGCGCCGCCTCAATTCGAGCGCTTTGCCGCATTCTTCATCCTCGGTCTTGTGCTCGTGCTGGCCTACTCGAATCGCACTATCCTCATAACTCTAATCGTCGTCGGAAGCGCAGTTATGCTCGAAGCCTTGCAGCTCCTGACTCCGGATCGACATGGTGACCTCATCGATGCGCTGGTCAAAGTGGCTGGAGGTGTCTGCGGGATCTCGGTCGTCACTCTCGCGCGCGTCGGCATAACTCAGGTGACCAAGATCGTATCTCGCCGACGACCGGCTCGACTCTGAAATACATCTGCTCCTAGCGACCGCTGTAAGGCCTACCAAGCTAGGCCAACGCGCCCTCCGACCGGGAGCGGAATGCAGTTGACGCTTGACGGCAAGAAGGAGTTATACAACCATCGTTACTATAAAATTATCTGAACAATTGCATCGAACGTCATTTTTACCTTCGAGAGATCCGGGCTTTCGGGGTGAATTTTCACGAGGAATTTGTATGACGCCACGCGCGAGGGTCGCCCGGTTTCTTGAAGACTGCGATAACGGGCGCAAGTTAGCAGAAGCTGAAGACTTGCTGGAGCGGCTGGTCATTGAGGCGGAGAACGACGTTCTTCCACTTGCATCGATCGAGCTTGAGAACAATTACTTTCCAAGATTCACTCAAGCCGACGCTGCTCATACGACTAGAAAGCTGATGCGGCGCAAGTAGCAAGACTAGCGTCAATGGGTCTCTGGCTGATCGCAGCTATGTTGTCGCTCGACTTATGAGCTGGGTACGTTCTGCGGGACGACCAGCTACCGCGACGACGCCGCGAATGGAACGATCGCGCACGGCCGGCGGCTGCTCGAAATGGCGTCGGGGCCCTCGGTGCGCCAGGCAATTTTCTGGACAGCCAATGTTTACACGTTAAGTCTGTCCCCTTTCTCTGAGGCCGTGATTGCGTCTTTCGCGACCACGTCCGCGCAACAGCGTCGCGTTCTTGGATCGGCAAAGGGCTGCGGCAGCGACGCTTCAAGGCTAGGCATCAATTGCCCCATAATTGATATAGCGTTCCCACATTGCGCCTGCAATATAGAGCGATGGTGTAGTCGTTTGTGTCAGGCACCAAGCGATGATCAGATTTGCTGCAAGCACACTTGCCATAATCTATTGGATTTGCGGCCAACCGGCCTATTGCGGTTTTGAACAGCAAGTCGCCGCTCCCCTTTCGTTCGCGCTGTTCTGCGTCCGATATCCCGAAGATTGCCAGCAACATGGCGATCTGCGTATCACAGATTTCCGTTCTCGCAGTCAGCGATGGCGAGAGCTCAACCAGATCAATTCCATGGTCAATTTCAGCATCATGCCGAAGGCGTTGGCGGCAAGCCGCAATGACTATGACTGGCAGATCTTTCCCAGCGAGGGAAACTGCGCGGACTACGCTGTCACAAAGCGCCATCTGCTACTGCGAGCAGGTTGGCCGAGTTCGTCTCTTCTTCTTGCGGAGGTTGGCATTCGGACAACCGGAGAGCACCACCTGGTTCTGCTTGTACGAGAAGGCAGAGCTATCTTGGTTCTCGACAATCTGAGTACGGCCATTCTCAACGTCAACGAAGCTTCCGACCAATACGCTTTTCTGCGCATACAATCGAATCACGACCCGCAACTCTGGACGCGCAGGCTTACCGTATCGTAAGTCCATGGAATCGCGTGACTTGGAGCGGAGCGGGAGTTCTGCCTTCTGCTTGGCGGAGAGTCGACCTGACCTGGCCATGCGTGCCTTGGTCCTAAGTCATGGCGGGCTGGCTTCTGAGGCGTGTGAGCGGACCGCAACTGACTGGCTCGGCCCAAGCCCACTGCTCTGCGTCTATTGTGATTCAAAAGGATTGACGCAGGACCGTGAGGTCAGCGTCCGCGCCGGGCAATCGCCTAAAATTGGTGCAGGGATGCACTTCCGTCACCATGCACTTCCAGGCTTGACGGGCGTATAGTCGAGAGAGATCGCGGTGATCCGGTCCTTTAAATCTTGGGCTCGAAGGGCGTGCGGTATGTCGGGCCCTCACATGCCGACACTGACGGCCCGATCCGTGTGAACTGTCTACTGACGCAAGTTTGATACTCCGAGCCGTCGAACGATCAACGCATCGCGAGCGAGTCTCTCACACTTTTCGCTACAGCAACTTCGAAACATTTCTCGCGCAAAATAATTCGTTCGTCCCGTTCAGGGCTTTACTCGCGGAGATTTTCGATGATCGATCTTAGCGGTTACAAGCTGACGTTCGACGATGAATTCAATTCCAGGAGCATTTCACTTACTGGCGCCGGCACGAAGTGGGCGGACACCAGGGCCGAATGGCTGGGCGATGCGGCGTCCGACGTCGGCTTCGGCACCAGCTCGTTCGTCGACCCCAGCTCGGGATACGATCCTTTCTCCGTTTCCCAGGGAGTGCTTGCGATTACCGCCGTTCCGGATCGTACTCCATTCGGAGTTCCCGGGAGCTGGGAGTCCGGACTGATAACAACCCAGAGGACTTTCTCACAACAGTACGGTTACTTCGAGATACGGGCGGAGTTCTCGTCATTACCAGGCGCTTGGGATGCATTTTGGCTGTTGCCCGTGAAAACTCTTCCCGACCCGAATGGGCTCGGACGGTGGCAAGAACTCGATGTGGTTGAGCACTATGGCGTCTGGAGTAAAGGGGCATACAGCACCATTCACACAACGGACCGAGTGTTGAATGAAAATTGGCAGACGCAGCTCCAGGTCTACAGCGAATTGCCAAATCCTGCTGGCTATCATACCTATGGCGTGAATTGGCAGAATGAGCAGATCAGTTTCTATATCGATGGCCAGCTGGTTGGGACTCGCGCAACGCCAAGCGACATGCATCAGCCAATGTACCTTCTGGCGAATCTGGCTACGCAAGAGCCCGCAAGCCTCGCGGGGATACCTATCACCAGTAAGATCGATTACATCCGCGTTTATTCGGCCGACCCATCGGCGACAGCTGTTTCTCTAGAGCCGGTCTCATCTCCCGCGGGTAATGATGCCGGGACCTACGGCGCTGTAACTGCGTCGAGCACACCCCAAGCAACACCGACATCAACATCGATCGGCGCCGGTTCCGATCAACTCGTCTTCAAGATCAGCGAAGATGCCTACCTTGGAGACGCGCTCTACACCATCTCGGTCGATGGCAACCAGATCGGCGGCACATTGACGGCCCATGCATCGCATGCGGGCGGTCAATCCGACACGATCGCGGTGCACGGGAATTGGGGACACGGCGATCACACCGTCCTGGTTCACTTTCTTAACGACCGCTGGGACGGCACGCCGGCTACCGACCGCAACCTTTACGTGGACGCCGTTGGCTTCAACGGAACGAACCTTCCGCAAGGCGCCATCGGAAACGTACTCGGACAGACCTTCAGCTTCCACGATGGTGCATCGGCCGAAACGACCACGCCGGTGATAACGCCCCCACCGCCGACAAATCCAACCGGTACGCCTTCACAAACACAAGACGGCTCATCACCATCGATCGGTGCCGGTCCAGATCAACTCATCTTCAAGATCAGCGAAGATGGCTATCTCGGAGACGCGCTCTACACCATCTCGGTCGATGGCAACCAGGTCGGCGGGACATTGACGGCCCATGCATCGCATGCGGGCGGTCAATCCGATACGATCGCGGTGCATGGCAATTGGGCACCGGGCGATCACACCGTCCTGGTTCACTTCCTTAACGACCGCTGGGATGGCACCCCGGATACCGACCGTAATCTTTACGTGGACTCCGTCAGCTTCAACGGCGCGAACCTTCCGCAAGGCGCCATCGGAAACGTACTCGGACAGACCTTCAGCTTCCACGATGGTGCATCGGCCGAAACGACCACGCCGGTGATAACGCCCCCACCGCAGACAAATTCGACCAGTACGCCTTCACAAACACAAAACGGCTCATCAACGTCGATCGGCGCCGGTCCGGATCAACTCGTGTTCAAGATCAGCGAAGATGCCTATCTTGGAGACGCGCTCTACACCATCTCGGTCGATGGCAACCAAGTCGGTGGGACATTGACGGCCCATGCATCGCATGCGGCAAGTCAATCCGAGACCATTGCGGTGCACGGGGATTGGGGATCCGGCGATCACACTGTCCTGGTCCACTTTCTCAACGACCGCTGGGACGGCACCCCCGACACCGACCGCAATCTTTACGTAGACTCCGTCAGCTTCAACGGAACGAACCTTCCGCAGGGTGCGATCGGAAATGTGCTCGGCCAACTCTTCAGCTTCCATGATCTAGTTGGGTAGATGGGTTGAACCGATAGCTCGGCCCGTGGGGGGCGACGGGTCCGAGGAGCTGAATAATGCATCGAGAACGGCCGCCACCGGGCCCATGACAGCGCCTTGTCTAGCGCCGCGAAACAACGCGCAGACGTCCCGATCGTCTCCGGTTTCGAGACCTGTAGGCCATCAATGCTCTGGCTGGTTCGCGAGGCAGCATGGCCGCAAGCACAAAGAAAGCAACCAGTGCCATTTTTTGAACGATTGGGAAAGGCTCAGAGCCAACACTCGCTATCAGTTTCGGCAACATCGAAGCGCGTGAGCTGCTTCCCGATACGATTTGGAGGCAGAAGCTTCGCTCGCGATAGTAAAAGGCGCCTTGCGGCTCAACCAATCTTCGGCCCGGAGCCACTCGAGCGAGAATCGCGCGCAAGTGCTCGGTACGCGCCACAAACCTCTTGATATCGCGCTGTAGCAACGAAGCGCTTGGAAGCTGACCGAGCTGCGAATCGTTTAGGCCGTGGACGCGGTAGTTTCCCAGCTCTTCGGAAAGACTGACGACGTCACCAAAGAAAGGAGCAACAAACAAAATCACTCCATCAACGGCCTTGTCATAGTCCACCTCGCGCAGCAGTTCGCAGACATCCCGACGAAATACGTTTCCAGACGTCGGTGGCGTCTTGTAGACGCCGCGTCTGAGCACCTCATTGACCAATCGGTCGCGCTCCCGAAACGATTCGAGCGACGAAAACGATCCGATAGGCCTGCTTTCGGCATTGATGAGCGTCAGACCAAATTGCAGTTTTGCAACGCGCTCGTCCAATTCGACCAGGATTCTGGCCAGTGAACCTGGCTTGAGCTCATCATCGGCGTCGAGGAACAAGATGAATCTTGCTTGGGTCTTCTCTAGCCCAAACAGGCAGGCCCCTAGCTGCCCGCGGTTTTCGATCTTGAATGCAGTCACCGCGCAGCGGGTGATCGTCTCCCACGAGCCGTCAGTTGAGCCATCGTCCACCACCAGGAGTTCGCAGGCATCGCAGTTCTGGTCTAAGACGCTTCTGATCGCTCGCTCAATGTAAGCCTCGTAATTGAAGCAGGTGATGATGACGGCGAGCCTAGCAGCATCGATGGCCTCTATTCTCGAGCACGCCGTCGCTTCAGCTGGGTCACTGACATCGCTTGCTTCAGGCGTGAGCATGAATGGGACCGGACGCCTCTTGGTAAATCGCGAGCGTTTGCCGAGCGACTCGCTCGATTGTAAGAAACTCTAGATTGAACTGACTTTTCTTTTTCCATTCCAGCACGGCTTGTTGGTCCTGGAGCAAACAGCGCAATACTTCGGCAAGTCTTTGCGGGTTGCCCACGGGAACGAGAAGGCCTGCTTTTCCCTGTTCAAGCAGTTCAGGAATTCCGTCGACATCGGTCGCGACGATGGCGCAGCCAGCTTCCCGCGCTTCCGACAGCACCAGCGGAGCGGGATCAGCATGCGACGGCAACACGAATATGTCGGCTCCTGACAGGAACGGAAAAGGATTATCCTGAGCACCCAAGAAGGTCACCGCCGACGCGCATGCCATCGAGCTGACCTGAACGGCATATTGCTCGCGGTGCGGACCGTCGCCGACAATATATAAGCGTCCTGCTCCGAGCGTAGCGTAAACCATATCGAACGCGGAAAAGAGGTCCGATAGCCCTTTTCGCGGATGCAGTCCGCCAACGAACACGATCGCCGGTGATTGAAGCGAGGCTGGCGAGCGATCCTTTTGCTCGAACCGCGCTGCACCGATTGTTCCATTCAGAACCACGCGGATCCTCGACTGTGGGATGCCTCGCCTTCGCATCGACTTACCGACGGCTGCACTAACCGCGATCACTCTCGCTCCGAGGCCCATGAGGACTGCGCTTCGCTCGAATTCATTGTGAACGGTCGTGATGAGCGGGATTCCGAGCAACTTGCAAATTGGCCAGGCAAGGACGGCGCTGGTCATCATATGGGCATGAACCACCTCTGCCCGCCAATCGCGCATCAGCCGATAGAGCGACAGCGTGGCCTGCAACAGCTCCTTAGGTCGACGCTCCAAACCGATGCGGATGGTTTCGACATTGTTTTCCGCGAGCAGGGCATCAAAATCGCCGCCGCCGCTCACCATTGCGACTTGATGGCCGAGTTTCACCTGCGCACAGGCGAGGTCCACGGCGGCATGCACATGACCATTCAGCCGGCGTGTATGATTGAGCAATTGTACAATACGCATCCACACCTGCGGCAAATAGCTAGGGAAGATGAAAGACACCCGAGCCCTTGGTCCAGCGCGTTCACCGGGATGATTGACCTCAAGCTGGAAAACCAACGGTGCTTACGCTGCAAATACCCTGCCAAGGTGACATCGGTCGGAACACAAATCCCTGTGCCGAAAAAAGCCGTTGACGGTGAATGCGCCAACTTGATCTGGTTGCTCCGCTTGCTATTCTGACTCGTCGGCGGCTTTCACAGGGCTTGGTCTGACAAGCAGGCCTAAGTTATTGTTCGGATGCACCAAACTGGCTTGGCGCCCCGTGAGTGCCGCCACAAGATCTTGCCACACTGCCAGTTTACGTTCTCGCACAGGTGATTCCGTAACTTGACGGGTTCGTCAGTGGGGCGGCGAGGCAAGGTGTCGAACTCCGGCCCCAAGCGGCGTGAGGGGCACGAAACCGGTCGCAAGGACGTTGGTTCAGCTCAGCTCTTCCGAAGGGACTTCGCGCATCGCAGGACACTGGAATGGAATACGCGGCGATTGGACTGGCAATTTTCGGAGCGGTGTTGGGGCTGCGCTTCCGATTTCGGGCATTGCTCTCCTTTGCCTTGCTAGTACTGCTTGTCACGATGTTCCTGGCACTCAATCAGCGCCTCGGCGGGCTTGAGACCGTGCTTGCCGTCCTCGCCACCCAAGCCATCTTGCAAGGCGGTTACTTTGTCGGGGTCACTATCCGCGCGCTGTTTCGCGCCTATCCGCGCAAGCTGATTGCGCCAGATGAGCTGGCTGCAGCGGATAAGCGAAGGTCCAATTCAGGATCGATCGCTTCCAACTGAGCCCGATCACAGGGCTCAGCCTATGGCCGCAACCCAGCAGACTTGCGGGATCGGTCCTCATTTTGCGACGACCAGCAGCGAGTAGCCGCCTAGCAAACGCACCGCGAGATCCGCATTGTATGCAAACATCAGGCGGCGGGGCAGTCGCATGAGACGACTTGTGAAGGCCTGATTGGGCAATTCCAACCGACTGGCGGTGTAACAATGATCGACAATCGTGTAGCCGCAATCCTCGAGCGTGGCCAACGCCGACTGTTTGAAGAAGTAGTGAATATGTCCGACATTGCGTCTGAGGTCGGCAATCGGCCAAGCCCGCAAAATGGATTGCGCGGAGAGATCCAACGGGATGTGAAAGATCTTGAATGTTCCAAACCGACGCAACTGCTTTATGAATGAAATATAGTCCTCAACGTGCTCGATCACGTCAATTGCGAGAATAACGTCGAATTCTAAATCGTGTTCGCCCAGAAGGTTGCTTAAATGAAATTTTGTACGTTGAGTACTTTTTGCCGCTGCGCGCCTGAACGCATCGGGCGAGATTTCGTACCCCGATAAGCGCGCGTCCGGAAACGTCCTTTCCAGGTTCAGCAAGATCTCGCCCGTCCCGCAGCCAATCTCGCATATGCGCTCGGTTGGGATGTTGTTTCGCCGGATCATCTGCGCGACGTGACTGGCCTTCCACGGCGCATCCTCCTCGTGCCATGTCGGATTGTTCTTTCCGTAAGCGTCACCCTCGTATAATTCCTTCATTGCGCAAACCTTCTCGAAAGATGGCGACCCGTCGCCTATGATTTTCCCGCCCTATACCGCTAAGACAAAGCCTCCAAGTTCAAGCTTGATTCCGCCGCGGTGGCGACAGTGTGATGAGCGGATCTTCGCAGACTATCTGCAAGCTCCGCGTACAGCTTCTCCGCATTGTAGCTTTCGTGGACGGTTTCGCTTGCTGCTCGGCCAAGTGATTGACGATTGCGCCAGGCATCCAGAATGGCGGCGGATAGATCTCTTACGTCACCGACGGGAAACAGCACGCCATTAACTCCGTGCGTGACCAATTGCTCAAACGCCCGTATGCGGCTCAGAACCACCGCCGCACCGCAAGCCATTGCCTCTAGTACAGCAAGTGCCACCGCCTCGTTCGCCGAGGGCATCACGTATACGCCGCACCGGCACAGCAACGCGCGCACCTTGGATCGATCGACAAATCCATGAAATCGCACCCGGTGCGACAAGCCGAGTTTGGCCACGAGCCCCTGCATCAGGTCCTTGTCGGGCCCCGTGCCGACAATATCTAGCGTCCACTCCTCTGGAAGTTTGGCGAGTGCGCGAATTAGGTCGGTCGTGCGTTTCTGCCTATTGGTCAAACGCGTGATCGTCAGGATCGTCTTGGAACGGCTCGCGGCCGCATCCGGAAAGAACTCCGATACGTCGCAGCCGTTCGGCTGGAGACGGGATCGACCGCCATATCGACTGACGATGCGACACTCCTGCTCGGTTTGACCATAGAGCAACGCCGCCTTGCGAAAGCTATCGCGTTTGAACAGCTTCACGACACGATCCGATAGGCCACCATGATCTGCACCGACGATTGGCAGATCAATTCGACCTGCGAGGTGATCGAACCTGCCGCTCCAATATTCCTGCACGTACAGCAGATCAATTTTGTCCGCAGCCAGCGCCTTCCGAAGCGGCTGCATAAAGGCAATCGTGTTCAACCGTTCCTCAGCATATAAGGACCAGCGCGAACGGCGCGACAGGCGCTTGACCCACACCTGTTCGATCAGCTGGTACCAACTCTCGAGTGGCAGAAATCGAACGTCGATCCCAACATCTGTGGCGAACTTTCCCGACTCCCGCAGTGAGGGGATGTAGAGCGACGGCATAATCCCGTTTCGGCTCAAACCGCGAGCATAGTACCACGCCCAGTCGTTTCGATAGCGCTCGAGATAACTGGCGCGCGTCTGACCCTGTACCCACCCAAAAAATCCTTCGAAGGAACTGCAGCTGAGCAACATTGCGACATTGATGCACTTTGCTTCAGCCGCGGGCTCTAACGATGACATGCGTGTGGCATTCTTGCTCGTGCTGAAAACTCTTTCATTCAAAGCTCATCCCGTGTCTGGTCAGCCATTCGCTTTCTCGACCAACGCCACGTTCTGGACGGGGCTTGCGCCAAAGCACCTGTCAAGATTCGTGCCACGACGAGAGATCATGCGCTCCGAATGCACATACCAGCCGTCCCACTGCGAGAACTCCTCAAAGACGCGCTTGTATCCGCGCGTCGTCAGAAGCGTCTGAATCGCCGCTTCCGTTTTCCGGTTCTGCTCCACGCTGAGTAAATCGATGCTGTACCGGGAGAAATCGAAGCTCTTTAGGATGTCGTACTCGCTCCCCTCGGTGTCGATCGACATGTAGTCAATCCTGCGAGGAGCATTGCAGTCCGCCAGCAGTTGGTTAAGCGAAACCGTCTCGACCTCGATCTCTCGTCCGGCAGAACGCACAGCTGCAAAGTGATCACCCGAGGCGAATTCGGCCACCCCGCTGAGCTCCGGATCCACTTCGTTCGTTACCAAGAAGCGCACCTTCTTGCCTGAGCTCGAGCTGATGCACCGACGATCCTTGCGCGAAGCCCGGTTCTGCGCGAGCGCGTCGTGCCAGAATGGATTCGGCTCAGCTAAAATTCCTTGCCAGCCGTATTCCTTTTCCAACAACCAGGTGTTGCTATTCGTAACGCCGTTGGTTGCGCCAAACTCGACAAAGAACCCGCCCTGCTTCTCTCCGAGCTCGTAACTGACCCACAGGTCTTGAAATATTTGCGATCGCGATCGGTCGCGATTTAGAAAGCAGTAGGCCAAGAAGCGGATCTCGTCCATTCGACCAAAACATTCCACTTCAGGGCGCCGCAACCGGATGCCATTGAATATCATCCTGCGCAACGACGCGCTTTGTGCAGCCCTGGAGGCAACAGAAGCAAGCGCGGAAATCCCATGCTTAGTAAGCGATCGCATCATTATTCTCTAGATACCCCTCGCTGGAATTGTCAGCTGAGATCGTGAGAATTCGGCTGGCAATTCGCCAATCCATATAATTCTTAAATATGAACGCCTCTCAGAGTTGGCACGCAAAATGCTACAAGCAATTTATTGATCTGAGCAACATCTAATTGCGGAGCTCGCCTAGCATAAATCAATTTGCGACCGTTATGCGTATTGCGTCATTTCGGTGCGTTTGGAGTTCGGTAATTTATGAAGTCACATAGGCTAGCCGAGCGCGTCAGAGCCGCCGATGGAATCGATCTGATATCCGTCGACGTCTTTGATACGCTTCTGCTGCGAACCGTACGCTCCGCTCGCTCACGGATTGTGCAAGGTGAGCATTTGTTCAGCAGCTTTCTTCGGGAGCGCGGCTGGCAAATCGAACCTGCTCTGCTGTCGAGAACCAGACAGGAAGCGGAGCGAGTTGCCTTCCGATCGCTCGCCGTGCGCGGATCCGGTGAGGTCCGACTGGCCGACGTGATTGATCGGCAACTTCGCTTGCTGGGTCTTCCGGCTTCCTTGAGCGCTGCGCGATTGGCAATTGAGCTCGAGGTCGAGAAGACCTCTCTCGCTGCAAACCGGAACTTGGCCGGGCTTCTCCGCGCACGCCGAGCGGCGGGCTACCGCATTGTCGCCGTCAGCGACACCATGCTGTCGTCTGCAGATCTCGATGAACTGATCTGGCATTTTCATGGGCGCGATGTTGTTGACCAGATCTACAGCAGCGCCGATCAGGGATGCACCAAGCGTGACGGTGCGCTGTTTGCCCGGGTCGCCGAAGCAGAAGGGGTGCCCTTAGGCCGAATTCTGCACGTCGGCGATGATCCGCACGCCGACGTTCGTCAAGCCTCGGCATTTGGACTAACTGTCATTCATACACCCCGGCCCGTCTGGTTCAGCTATTTGCGCAAGGCGAATGGCGGTTTGGTTGCCGCTCGGGCTGCATTGTCGCGACCAAAGCGCGGCAAGTGCTCGGCAGCGGAGACACCCGAAAATGCGTACGCGTTTGGACGTCTTGTCCTTGGGCCCATCGTCACTCAGTTTTGTTTGCTGATTTGGCTATACGCCGCCGAAGTGGACGCATGCGACAAGGCGACCTTGCTGTTTTGCGCCCGGGGCGGTGTTGGAATAAGGGAAGTTTTCGAACGAGTCGCCGCTCGACTTTCGCTGCCGCTCGGCATGCCTCGGCAGAACTTCATGGTCTCTCGCCTCGTTGCGGCGCGGGCTGCGGTGATGGTTCGCAGCGCTTCTGCGCTCGAAGAGATTGCCCGTGAGTTTCGAGGCCGCTCGTTTCTTGATGTGGCTTGTGCCTTTGGTGGAGGGCGCTACGAGCTGCCAGAGGAGTGGAAGCAGCCATTTCGTGCAGACGTATTCTACGCCATGTTGTTCGACGACCGCGCGAAGGCAGTTTTGTCTGACGTCTGCCGGCAGAACGCGCTATTCGAGCGGCACTTTGCCAAGCTCCGGGGCGATGCGCGCCGAATTCTGTTGTGCGATACCGGTCTCTATGGAAGCACACAGCGGCTATTGGCCAGTGCCTTTCCGGCGCTACAAATTGAAACCATTCAGTTTGCCCGATCAAACTATAAGGGACACAGCGAAGAACATTTCAAGCAGGTGTTCGGCCTCGTGGTTGAGCGCAATCGCTATAGTCCGCTCGACGTCCGCTCCTCTGTCCTGCGGTACTGGCATTTGATTGAGAGCTTGTTCGAGCCCAGGGTCCCCTCGGTCACTTCTTTTGTCGACGAGGGAGAGGATGTCGCGGCCAATTGCGGCGATATCCGGTTTGGGATCAGCGACGCCAGCCTCGGAAACGAACTGCTGTCCGGCGCGCTCAGTTACGTGGATAGCCTTCCGATCGATGGCGGGGCGGCGGCACTGCGCGATGCCGATCCCGCCTGGGTTCGGCTCAAGCAGGCCATTACGCGGCCTACCGCCGGCGAATTGCGATGTCTCGAAGTGCCGGGCCGATCCGTCGATTTTGGCAGGTCCGATGTGCTGCAGGCCTTGCGCGGCGAGCAACCCCAGCCGGTGTTGAACAGGCTGGCATCGCTGCGCTTTGAACTCTGGCGTGAGGGCGCAATAGCTCGGCAATTTCCCATTCTTAAGCACGCTCTGTTGCCAATGCTCAATTCCATACATTCTGTCAGGGGCATGATGGCTCGCCAGCATTGAAACAGCCGATGCCGAATCCAGCAGCACTTCATGTGTCGTTTCCGGTCCGCCGCGCTGGCTCCGCGACTCCGGTTAGGACGCGAGGCGGCGCACTCGAGCCAACCCGCACCGGTGCGCCATGTCGGTAGAACCGATCGGGATTTTGACCATCCTCCTCGGGTTGCTTTGCCTGCCGCTCGGTTATCGCGCCACCTTCGGCGTGCTGATGGGCACTGCCCTGTTTGGCGCGGCCGCCGCCATTCTCGTCGGCGGTGCAAACATCCAACCGGCACACCTGTTCTTGAGTTTTGCCGTGGCGGCAGTGCTCGCTCGGCGGCACGAGGCTGCCGCTGCGATGCGAGCCATGAGCTTCGGCCAGCCTGGATTTTGGCTGTTATGCTTGGTGATCTTTGGCGTTGGCTCTGCTGTCCTGATGCCACGTTTACTGGCTGGCGCAACGCAGATCGTTCCTCTTGGCGCGTCGGAATACGCCGACACCGGCTCGACCGTCCCGCTTGGGCCAGTGTCCAGCAATTTTACTCAGTCTGTCTACATGGCAGCCGATCTCGCCTGCTTCGGGATCACGGCCGCGATCGCAACGACTCATGTCGGCTTTCGCGCCGTTGTCGCCGCGGTACTCGGCTATTGCGCCGGAAACGTCCTGCTCGCCATGCTGGACGTCGGAACGTATGCGACGGGCACCCAAAGTCTTCTCGATTTCATGCGGAACGCCCAGTACACAATGCACTCCGATGATCAGGTCAACGGTGTAAAGCGGATCGTCGGTTCATTTCCCGAAGCTTCCGCCTTCGCGCGCGCCACTCTCGGCGCGTTCGCGTTCACCGGCACCCTGTTTCTGAGTGGCAGGATCCCGATGCTCACCGGCCCGATGGCGCTGGCATCGCTGGCGCTCGTCATTCTGTCAACCTCCTCGACTGGATTTGCTGGGGCTCCACTGGTCGGCTTGATCCTTTACGCCGGACTTCTGCGGCGATCGGGCTTTCAGCCGAACCGTCCGCTCAGTTCCGCCGCTGTGCTATGCACGCCGATCCTCTTGATCATCCTGATCTTGGCCGTGCTCCTCGATGAGCGAGCTAGCGAAACGGTGCGTGCCTATGTCGATACGTTGATACTCAACAAATCCGCTACGACCTCGGCCGTCGAGCGCAGCTCTTGGAATGCGGCTGCCCTACAGAACTTCTTTGACTCCTTTGGTTTTGGCGTTGGGCTCGGAACCATCCGCACATCGAGTTTTCCGATCGCACTCCTTGCCAACGTTGGTATTCCGGGAACTGCCTTCTATCTGCTTTTCGCCGCAACAGCCCTGTTCGCACCATTGAATGGTCCGCGTGCTTTTGAGACCGACGCTCGCCTAGCCGCGCGCAATGCATGTTTGGCTCTCATCATCGGTGACACATTGGCGGCTCCGACCGTGGAGCAAGGTCTGCTGTTTTATGCCCTCGCCGCGCTGGCTTGCGCCTCACCGCGGGATCACCTCGAAGGAGTGCTGCTCACGCCGTCCGAACCATCGGGAGCCAAAGCATGAATGCATCCAGCAGTTTTGCCGTCAATGGCCGCTATCTGACTCAGCCCACAAGTGGCGTGCAGCGCTACGCCCAGGGCGTCACGGCGGCAATGAATCAAGCACTCATCGGGTCCGGCGCAATCGTTCCGATCATTGCCCCCAAGGCCGCCCCCGATCCTCGGCTTCAGGCCATGCCACTCACTACGGCGGGGCCTCTCGACGGACACCTCTGGGAGCAATTGGTTCTTCCCGGGCGGTGGCCCGGACGGTTGCTCAATCTCGGCAACACGGCGCCGGCCGTCAAACCGGATCAGGTCGTGTGCATTCACGACGGCAACGTGTTCGATGCACCGGAGAGCTATCGACCAGCATTTCGAGCGACCTATCGCGTCCTGCAACCGCTGTTGGCCAAGCGCGCTGCAAGGATCACCACCGTTTCAGCCTATTCGGCCCAACAACTTGCCCGGCACCTGCCGCTCCGCTCGGCGGACATTGCCGTTCTTCCGAATGGACATGAGCACGCCTTGGCCTGGGACCCCAGCCTCGCGCGCAAGGATTGCCAGCTTGCGGCCGAGGGCCGGTTCGTGCTGGCGCTCGGATCGCGCGCTCCGCACAAGAACCTGCAGCTGGTTGGCACCATCGCGCCGGAGCTCGCAGCAATGAACATCGGCGTGATCGTCGCCGGTGGCGGCGCGGACATATTTTCGCCTGAACGTCTAACGAACGCACGCGGCCTGACCCTGCTCGGTCGCGTCACCGATGACGATCTCGCCTATCTCATGGATCGCGCCTTGTGCTTGATCTTTCCATCGTGGACAGAAGGTTTCGGGCTTCCGATCGTCGAAGCGATGGCTCGTGGTTGTCCTGTCGTTGCCTCGGATCGCGCCAGCATGAGCGAAGTGTGCGGCGATGCCGCTTTGCTCGCTCCCCCCGACGATCCACGGCGATGGGTTCAGTGCATTCGGCAACTCTCGATATCCGGCGATCAGCGCGATGAACTGATCGGACGTGGCCGTGAGCGTATCAGGATGTTTTCTTGGGCGCGCACCGCGGCTGGCTATGTCGAGCTGATGCAAGAGCCTGCATCGGCTCTGAGAAGGCGTGAGACCACCGTCGGACCCATGCCTAGAGTGGCGGTGGCAATCGCGACACGAGGAAGACCTCAAACTGTGACGGCTACCCTGACTCACTTGCTGCAGACCCAGACCCTCAAGCCGGACGCCGTCATCGTTTCTTGCGTCAACCGTGAGGATGCCGGCGATGCCGCCAAGCTGCCCGGCGTTCGGCTTGTCACCGGCCCCGGCGGCTTGCCGGCTCAGCGGAATACCGCGTTGGCCGCGCTCAGGAATGAGACCGACGTGATCGTGTTCTTCGACGATGATTTTCTGGCGGATCCCGATTGGTTGGCCGCGGCCGCGCAAACGTTTCGAGACGAACCAGAGGTCGTCGGCTTCACTGGGTATCTCTATGCTGATGGCATCCTTGGACCGGGATTGAGTTTTGATGAAGCGCTGCGCATCTTGACGGAAGGCACGCTGTCGCCCGAAGCACCGCGCATCGAACCATTCAGCCCGTACGGCTGCAACATGGCTTTCCGCATGTCTGCGATCGGCAACATAACCTTTGATGAGCGGCTCGTGCTCTATGGATGGCAGGAAGACCGGGATTTTGGCGCGGCGCTTGCAAAGCGAGGCGGCCGGCTGATCAAATCTCCCCGCGCCCGCGGCGTGCATATGGGACAGAAGGCGGGCCGTGTTGCCGGAGACCGACTGGGCTATTCCCAAGTCGTCAATCCAATCTACCTGCTGCGCAAAGGCACGATGACGCCTCGGCAGGCAACAATGCAGATCTTTCGGAACGTCGCCATCAACCTGGCGCGCGCCGCCAGACCTGAACCTTTCATCGATCGGCGGGGCCGCCTTCGCGGAAACGCGCTCGGTTTCGCCGACGTTCTGAGAGGCCGTCTTGAGCCCGAGCGCGCAGCGACCCTCATACCGAGCGACAAGAGCTCGCGCCCGCGACCAGTAACTCCAAGCACAGGCACTCGCGATGACGCCACTGCCTCATGAAGCCGCGCGAGCCGGCACTCTTTCCGCATCGACGACCAGGCAGCGCCTCGTCTCAACGTGCAGGCATTGAGCCGTGCTTGCCCGCAAAACCCTCTTGGGCGCCGCTTGGACTGTGTCGTCCAGGCTAACAGCCCGGGCTATCGATTTCGTCACGCTTTTGGTCCTCGCACGCATCCTGACGCCCGCTGATTTCGGCCTCACCGCCCTCGCCGCTACCGTAACGATCATCGCGGACATGGTGCTCGAGGTCCCAACGCTGCAGGCTCTGACGCGCTTGCCAAGCGTAACGAAGTCGCACTTGGACACTGCCTTCACCTTGAGCGCGCTGAGAGGCATCGCCTTGACATTGGTGCTTTTGCTGGTGGCGTGGCCCTTTGCTCAGATTTACCAGGATTCCCGCCTGGCCAGCTTGATCATCGTAAGCGCCATCGGACCCTTGGCTCGCAGCCTGTATAGCCCTGGAATGGTCGAACACACCCGCAGCCTGGCTTTCAGGCCAGTCTTTGTTGCGGAGATCTTTGGCAAACTTGCCGCGGCGATCATTGCAGCGACAGCAGTCAGACTTGGCGCTGGGTACTGGGCCATTGTCGCCAGCGGCATCGCAGCGTCCTTGGCCGCCACATCGATGTCGTATCTGTTGGCCCCTTACAGACCAAACCTCTCGCTATCGAAGTTTCGGGAGTTCTCGGCTTTTCTCGGTTGGCTGAGCGGCGCTCAGATCATCATCGCCCTGAGCTGGCAGTTTGATCGAATCCTACTCGGCTATTCCTCGAGCAAGGCCACATTGGGTCAATACACCATCGCCAGCGATCTATCGGTGATGCCAACCCAGAGCCTGATCGGCCCGGCGATGCAGCCTCTCATGGCCGCACTGTCGCAGATCAACCAGAACCAGGACCGGCTCCGTCATGCCTATTCGAAGGCGTCCCGGCTCACGATGTCACTTGCCGCGCCGGCTTGCATCGGAATGTCGTTGACCGCGGACTTGATCGCCGAGGTCCTGCTGGGGCCGCAGTGGGGCGAGGCTGGACTCTACTTGCGGTGGCTCGCATTGTCGACCGTCCTCAGCGCGTTCTATCAGCCCCTGCATTCGTTGGCGCTGGCCACCAATCGAACCCATCTGGTGTTTCGCCTCACCCTGGTCGAGCTGTGCGCCAAGATCGTTCTGATGTGTTTTGGCTTCTACTTCTATTCGCTTGCAGGCGTGGTCGCGGCACGAGCCGCGGTTTCGTTCATCATGTTCGTCCTCTCCTTGATAGGCGCCCGGCAACTGGTCGGAACAAGCGTCGCGTCTGAGGCGGCCAATCTGTGGCCGATCGCCGCCGCATGTGCGGTGATGACCCTGCTGGTGATGGGCCTGCGATACAAGCTGCCCGAAATCCATCTGGCTGCCTTTTTTGAACTGGGAGTGATCTCTCTGTTCGGCGCCAGTGTCTATGTCGGCGCGCTATATGGCTTTGGTGTTCGGGTCAGCAGCCGCGCAGGGGCAGTGTGACGGTCGAAGTGCACGATGCAGGATCAAGGAGAGCGGAATGACCGAGAAGGGGCATGCAACAAAACACCTGACCTGGGCGGCCACGACGGTCGCGCTAACTGTCGGGATTTCATTCGGTTCTGCGTTCGCGGCCGAGCAGCCTGCATCCTGTGAACTTCATCCGGTCCTGCTTGAAGACTTCAACGAGCTCAGTGTCTCAGCGACCCGCCTGGGCGCGGCCCGCTGGACCGCACACACCCCATGGTCGGGGGATTTCGGCGACGCGGCGTTTGCCAATCCGGGACCAAGGGGGGCATTCAAGGTGGAAGACGGAGTTCTCACTATCACCGCTTCAAAGGATCGGAACGGCAAGTGGACGTCGGGTCTTCTGGCGGCAGCCGATGCTTCCGGCGCCGGGACCGGAACCCGGTACGGCTATTTCGAGGCGCGCATGAAGATGCCGCCCGGTCCGGGAACGTGGCCCGCATTCTGGCTTGCTGCTCTGAAGCCCGCCACGGTGACGGAAGGAAACGTCGAACTCGATGTCATCGAGTATTATGGGCAATTTACATCCGCTTATCAGGCCGCCACGCACATCTGGTACAAGCAACCGCAGAAGACCCGGGGCGAGGCGCAGAAGGTCACGGTGCCGAACGATGCGCTCGTGCAAGACTTCCACACCTTCGGCGTCGATATCTCGCCGCAAGCCGTCGTGTTCTTCTTCGACAGAACCCCGGTCTGGAGCCAACCAACTCCGCCTGAACTCGACGGCCCGCTCTACCCTCTTGTGAACCTTGCCCTCGGCGGTGGTTGGCCGATCGATCAGACACCCAGTCCTTCCACGCTGTTGATCGACTATGTCCACGTATACGGGCGCGGCCCCGGTCCGGCCGAAGGTTGCCCGCCTGCCCCTGAGGTCCTGCCACGCTGAAGCGTAGATGTCGGCTCAATCCCACTGCGCAATCACAGCACATCATTTCGATCCATTTGCGAAAGATTGACTGCATGAAAGTCGCGATCATTCACTATTGGCTTGTGGGAATGCGCGGGGGCGAGAAAGTCCTCGAAGCTCTTTGCGAGATGTATCCCGAGGCAGACATCTACACGCATGTCTATGTTCCAGAAATGGTCTCCGAAACTATTCGAAAACACCGCGTTGTTTCGACCTTTATCAATCGGCTACCGCGCGCTCCACGCATGTACAAGACTTATCTCCCGCTCATGCCGCTCGCGCTGGAGCAGCTTGATTTACGCGACTATGATCTGATCCTCAGCAGCGAATCCGGACCGGCAAAAGGCATCATTGCTCCTCCTCACGCCCTCCACGTCTGCTATTGCCACACGCCCATGCGCTACATCTGGAATATGTTTCACGATTACCGAGCAGGCGCAGGCTCGCTCGCGCGGTTGGCCATGCCCTCGCTCGCGCACTATCTGAGGCTGTGGGATGTCGCTTCTGCCGCGCGGGTCGATAGCTTCGTTGCCAATTCCGCGACCGTCGCCGACCGCATCCGTCGCTACTACGGTCTCGCAGCCAACGTAATTCATCCTCCAGTGGATACTGCAGCATTCGCGCCGTGCCCGTCCTCCGAGCTCGGCGACTACTATCTGATGGCCGGCGAACTCGTATCCTACAAGCGACCCGACCTTGCGGTACGCGCGTTTAACGAATTGAAACTGAAGCTGGTGGTCATCGGCGGTGGCGAGATGCTGTCCGAGATTCGCCGCCTCGCCGGTCCGACCGTCTCCGTGCTCGGACCGCAGCCGTTTGAGGCACTCAAGCACCATTACGCGCGCTGTCGCGCGCTCATCTTCCCGGGAGAAGAAGACTTCGGCATGGTGCCGGTGGAGGCTATGGCGAGCGGACGTCCGGTGCTCGCTTTCGGGCGGGGGGGCGCTACCGAGACGGTCGCAAACGACGTGACCGGTCTCTTCTTCGACGAGCAGACAGTTGATGCCATCAGCAATAGCATTGCCAGATTCGAGCGGATGACCTTTGAGCCCGAGGCTATTGTCGCTCATGCCCAGCAGTTTGGCCGCGAGCCATTCATCCGCAAAATGCGATCGCACATCGATCTCCTTTTAGCCCAACGCGCCAGATCGAGGCAGCAACGCATGGAAACGATCAGCATGGGCTCAACCCTCAATTGACCGGTTCTTGAGCACAGCCTGCACGGCATTTGTGCTCTGTAACATCAATTTAATGGGCAATACTCCTTTTTGTTTAAATGCCAATTCTTGTTTACGCGAGCAGATGCGAGCTGCTCCTTTTGGACTGGGTGCGTTCTTAAAACGAATTGAGTTGAGGGCGTGGAATGAACATCGCCGGCGAATTTCGGCCCTATGCAACGGCGACAGAAGCCGCCCCTGATCAGGCAAGATCTCTGCTTCTGTTACGCGACTTCTTACGTCGCGAATGGCGTCTTATCGCCTTTATGACGGCCGCCTCGTTGGCGCTTGGCTCGTTCTACGTCGGGACGGCGCCTCGCAAGTTCACGGCGCAGGCTGACATGTTCATTGATACCAAGGGAATTACCTCCCCACGAAGTGAGAATTCCCAGGAACATCAAGGCGTAGACGACGCCGTTGTGGAGAGTGAGATCGAGACCACCAGGTCAGAAAAGGTCGGAAAAGCGGTCATCAACAAATTGCATCTCACGGATGATCCAGAGTTCGTCGCCTCGAGCGATGCAATCACAAGCCGCTTGGCCCGATCGTTGCGGCTAACGACTTCGTCCGAAGAAAGGCCTTCGTCTGCAGAACTGGAGCGACGCGCGCTTGGGGTCCTGAAGGACAATCTGCGCGTCACCCGTTTGGGCCGCAGCTACGTCGAGCAGATCGCCTATACCTCGCTTGACCCGGACAAGGCTGCACGGATCGCCAATGCCTTCGCCGATGCCTACATCGAATACCGGCTGCAGGCAAAGTACGAGGCTACAAGACGCGCCAGCGCTTGGCTGGAACAGCGGATCAGCGAACTCCGTCAGCAGGCCAGCAATGCCTACAAAGCCGTGCAGGACTTCAAGGCCGAAAACGGCATCATCATTGGCGTCGAAGGCAAACTGGCGAGCGAGGTTGAGCTCGATCAGCTCGGCGTCGCACTGGCCAAAGCACGCGCCGACACCAGCCAAGCTCGCGCCAAGCTCGAGCGTATACAACGCATCCTCGAACAACGACCTGAGAAGGAAAACTTCACGATCCCGGATCCGGTTGTCACCGATGCGCTTAACAGTCCGGTCATTACCAAGCTCCGTCAGAAATACCTGGAGAACCAAAACAAGCAGGCCGAATGGAGCGCGCGCTATGGTGCCGAGCATGAGGCCGCCAGGAATCTCCGATCGGAAATGGCCGCGCTGCAACGGTCGATGTGGGATGAAATCTCCCGTATCGCGGAGAGCTATAAGAGCGAACTCCAGATTGCGAAGTCGCAGGAGGAGGCGATCGATACGCGAATGATCGAGATCTTCCAGCAATCCGGGGCGACGCGGCAAGCTCAGGTTCACCTGCGTGAGCTGGAAACGGGCGCAAACACCTACCGCGGCATCTACGAGGCCTTCCTGTCTCGATTCACCCAGTCGGTGCAGCAGCAGTCGTTTCCGTCGACCGAGGCCCGCGTGGTGACGGAAGCCTCGGCACCTGCAAAGCCAAGCTCTCCCAAGCTCGCAATCACCTTGGCTTTCGCAGCGATGTGCGGGCTCGGCCTGGGCACTCTCGCAGCAATAGCCCGAGAGCAATTCATGTACCGGAGGGTCCACACACGTGACCAGCTCGAGAAGCTGTTGAGCACGCCGTGCCTGGCTGCGTTCCCAGCTGTTTCAAAGTTGAGGACGCGATTGCGCGGCGGTCACGCGAGTGCCTTCCACCAGATCAACCAAGCCGCTCCTTTTTCGGCTACGGCCGAGGCATTGCGTTACATCAAGGTCGCCATCGACCTGCATCCGGCGAAGCCGAAGGTGATCGGCATTACGTCGGCTCTTCCCGGTGAAGGGAAGACAACCACCACGGCGGCGCTTGCCGCATCTCTTGCGAGAACCGGGGCCCGCACGCTCCTGATTGACTCGGATCTACGTAAACCGGCCTTGTCCAAAATGCTTGGCTACGAGCGCCGGTTGGGGCTGCAGCGGATGGTGGTCGATCGGTTGCGCCTCAAGGACGTGATCATCAACGACCTCAATTTCAACTTCGATGTCGTCCCCTCGCCATCTGGGGCACCGCCCTCAAACAGCTCGGATGTGCTTTGTGCGCCATCGATCAGGCTGGGACTGGAGCGAGCTCGCGAGGACTACGACTACATCATTTGCGATTTGCCGCCGATCTTGCCCATCGCTGACGTCAGAGCGGTCGCAAGCCTGTTTGACGCGTTTGTGATGGTGGTTGAATGGGGCACGTCCACCAACGAGGTCCTCAAGGCAATCCAGTCATCGCCGCTTGTTTCGGAACGATTGCTTGGCGCCGTCCTCAACAAAACCGACGAAGCGTTTATGCGTCGCTTTGAGGGTTATTCCGATCGGCGCTACTCCTATTATCAAAACTGAAGGAAGGTAGCGGCGCTGCTGCCGCCGAATTCAAATCGCAAAGCCATCACGAGCTCAATGATACTACGCTGAAAAAATCCGCTGGCCCTGCCGAAACTTTAAACTTGTATTAATTTTGCACCGCGTCAGAATTTAATGTGCTCGTATTCGGGCGATGAGACCGAAAGAAAAGAGGGGACGAGTTCGAAGGCTTTTTAGGTGTTGTTTTATGGAGTTCCCGCAATGGCCAATGTGGTCGATACACGCGGCGAGTTGCCTTTTATTTCTGCAAAGACACGTTCTCCCGCCCACGTGGCACCGCGTCCCGTGGGTACACTCGTAAAGAGATCGATTGACCTTGTATTGGCAGCTTTTGGCATTCTGCTGTTTTCTCCTTTGCTGTTGCTCTGTTGCTCGGCCATGATTGTGTTCTCGCCAGGACCGGTGCTGTTTCGTCACAAGCGGGTTGGCTTTAATGGTCAGACCTTCGAATGTCTCAAGTTCCGCACCATGGCGCCTGACGCAGCGGAGCGGCTGCAGCGGTTGTTGGAGTCGGATCCTGCGGCCGCTGCCGAGTGGAAGGCCGCTCGCAAGCTACGAACAGACCCTCGCGTCACGCTGTTGGGCGCAGTGCTGCGTCGATCAAGCCTCGACGAATTGCCCCAATTGTTCAATGTCATTCGAGGTGACATGAGCATCGTCGGTCCTCGGCCGGTCACCGAAGACGAACTGGCGCGGTACGCTTCCAAGGTCGACGCCTACCTCGCCTGCCGTCCTGGCATCACGGGCCTCTGGCAAGTGAGCGGTCGCAGCACAACCACTTACCGCCGGCGCGTCGCATGCGATGCATTCTACGCGCGCAATTGGTCCATCATGCTCGACACAAAGATAATGCTGGCGACCCTCCCGGCTCTGTTTGAGGATTCGGCATATTGACGTAGACCTGAAGCCCTCTGCGAGACAGAAGGTCCTCTGATTGGAATTGATAATCGCTCGATTGCACAGGAATTAGAGAGCCACGAATAGATCGACTCTGAAGCCATCGATTGCATCAATGAGGATGATGATGATGAGCGCGAGCTCGACCGACCCTACGGATTTTGAATCCGTTTGCTCGAACTGCGCGACGATGGCCGTTACGTTCGAGTGTAACGACGGAGCCCTCGATGACACACCTGTCTTTTGCAGAAACTGCGGTCGCTTACGAGGCCTCATCGGCACGGTTAGGAAGATGGCCCATCAGCCCGCGACACCCCACCCGGCCGGCTCTCGGAGCCCACCCCACGATCCGCTTCTGCTGCTCTAGGAATCTTATTTTGCCACCTCTGCGCGGCTCCAACCGCTGCTGCCTCGGTTGCGAAAGCAATTCACCAAACCTGAATGCGCTCGCATCTGACCAGGCTCTCGTGATCTAGTCCGAACGAAGCGCGGCTTCTGCTTTCAACGTGGAGTCACGCGCGGTAGGTTGATAGTCAAATCTACCTTGCCGCCCAATCGATTCGATTCCCAACTGGCGCAGTGCGGCCACCGCCCTTCCGGCGCGCTCGTCGGCCTGATCGGTGTAGATGGGATAGGCATTGCCAAGCGCATGCGCCCCCTCAAGCCGAAGGTCGCCAAGAAACAAACTGTTGTCGCAGGTATGGGTTCTAAAGTCACAATCTGCCTTGTCCCTATCGTGCGCCACGTGCTCAGCATTGATTTCAACCGAGAAGAATTCTCGGCCGTGGCACTTGCCATAAAAATCGGAGTGCATTGTGAGGCGCTTCCAAGCACCTTCTCTTGAAAAATTATATAGGATTGATTGCGTAAAACCCCGTTTACCGGAAAAGCTGTAGAACAGCGTCAGCAACGTGACAGTTTTAAGTTCGCGATGGGTTTGCAATCCGCACAAATCCTGGATGCGCGCGAGGGGAACGGTCGAGACTAGCCGCCGGCCGGCAATCGCGCGCTCGTTTCCCAGCACAATCGAAAAGCCACCATTCTGCCTTTCAACACCAGTTATCTTGGCCCCCAGAACGAAGCTTGCGCCTCGACCTTCAAGCCGCTCCACTGCCTTCTGATAAAGAAATGCGAAGCCCTCCCGCGGTCGAACAAGTTGTCGATTGGTGGGCGCGTCAGGGGCGCGACGCAACGCGCGAGCAACGTGATTTCGTAGCGTCGCATGCTCTTTGATCCAAAGCATTCTCTTCTCGGCAAACTTGACGTCGACTTGGTCGGCCGGAAATCCGTAGAACCGGCTCAAATAGAAGCCGAGTCCTGTGCGCTCCAGTAACCGCTTTCCGATCCAGAACGTTGCAAAGTCCTTAGCGCTCCGGATCTTGCGGCGGAACGTTCGGGCAAAAACGATCGAGCCCGCCATCCGAAGCCACTCCATTGGACCAGCTGAAACCAGATCATCCGCGATCGATAGCGGATAGTGGCTTACTGCGCCTTGCGGCGTGAGACGCCCCCAAGACGGGTGGATCTCAATGTAGAGCGGCAACAACTCGGGAAAGTGCGACAGTAACGGGGAATCATCCTGAAAGATGTAACTGCCGACGTCGAACGTGTAGTCACCGATCTTGCAATCAATGTGATTTCCACCGCTCTGGGCGTACTCGTCGATGACAATGACGTTGCGGGCGCCGTCGCGGAGCAAGATCGATGTGGCGACCAAGCCGCTGATGCCAGCGCCCAGCACCACCGCATCGTATGGCACCTCATCAAAGCTGTTCGTCATCAAAAGACCGTCAAACCTCCGCTGTACGAATTTATTCAAGCGCATTTCTGAAAGTGCGGCCAGCAAAATTAGAATCGAGGACATAGGCTCCTCGTGCCCTGCTCGGCGCAGGTGCAGCTTGCTGGGCCTCCAAGAGCGAAGGCCTTGAGGGAAGCCAGTCTAAATCTTGTGCAACCTGCGCCTAATGACGTGGCGCTTTCATTCGCAGCGAGCCGCGCTTAACGGGGTTGCGGTGATCAGACAGATATTGCTCGAGCCGGTGATGCTGGCGGCGAACGAGCTAGCCGATGCTGAGCCTGCGGCTGCGAAGCTGACGGTGTGACTTATTCGAACTCACACGGCGCGATGGTGTGGTCGCGCTTGTACCCTGCGGGCACAGCCAAGAAGACGCGCCGTAGACGGCTCCGGTCTACCGATCCGAATGTCGGTTCCGGCCATAGGCGAAGCTTGCGGCTTGCACTCTTCAGGTCTGCTTCGCTGGGTCTAGCGGACGCGAATTGCTCGCATCGAGCTTTTCTCAGTCTGACCCGAAGCCGACCCTAGGCCGCCGCGCCTCGTCCAGAGCGGTTCTGCCTGCATCATCTGTACGGGTGGCTTAGGTTGAATATGCTAGGCTCCATTTGATGGTCCAGTAGTCGACGCGATGACGTGGGATCGCTTCATTGGTGTCAACAACTTAGCTGAGGTCGCGCCATGCCGTTCGGTTTCAGGATAGTTGTCGCAGTCTTGCTCTTCGTGGGAGCTCCCGTATCGGGTGGCGAGTTGCAGGTAAATGGATTTCCCACCGATGCCAACTTCTTCCCGATTGGCGTTTGGTTGCAATCGCCGACTCGCGCTGCCTCTTACAAGGCAATCGGGATCAATACCTTTGTGGGATTGTACGAAGGACCCACTGAAGAGCAACTCGCCGCATTGGCGCGGCAGCACATGTTCGCCATTGCCGGCCAAAACGACGTTGCGCTGAAATCGGTCAACCGGCACGTTATAAAAGCGTGGATGCAAGAAGACGAACCGGACAATGCCCAACCAATCGGGCCAGGAGTGTATGGAACATGCATTCCAGCAATTGAAGTCGCTCGGCGTACGCGAGAGATGAAAGCCCGGGATCCAACGCGACCGATCATGATCAATTTCGGGCAGGGTGTGGCCAACGAATTCTGGCGCGGTCGTGGTCCCTGCAACGGTGATCAGGGATACTACGATATTGCGATCCAAGGTGCAGATCTCTTGTCGTACGACATCTATCCAGTGGGATCCACTACGCCCCAAGTTAAGGGAAGGCTGGAATATGTTGCGCGTGGCGTCACCAATCTCGCGAAGAGGGCTACCGATGGGCAAAGCGTATGGATGGCGCTCGAGACAACGGCACTAGATCCAACTCGTCGACCGACTGCGGCGGAAGTTCGGGCGGAGATCTGGATGGCATTGGTTCATGGCGCGACAGGAATTTTTTATTTCGTGCATGAGTTTAAACCAACCTTCCGGGAGGACGCCATCTTCCGTTACCCCGATATCGTGGAGGAGGTCACGAAAACGAACCGATTGATCTTGTCTCTCTCGCCAGCGTTGAAGAGCCCAAGCGTATCCGGGGCTATATCCGTAAGCTCGCAGGTCCCGATCGCAACCATGGTGAAGGTGTACAAAGACAACACGTATATCTTTGCCGTCGCGATGCAGAACTCTCCGTCCACAGCGCGGATCACGGTCAATAACGTTCATCAGACCAGTGCTCGGGTCATCGGCGAGGGGCGTAGCGTATCCCTCGCGCAAGGTTCTTTCGAAGACCAATTTGAAGGCTACGGGGTACATCTTTATCAAATACCCTAGCAGGCCATTCCGGAGCGAACGGGATTTCGCCGCCCAAACTGCGACTTCCGAATCTGGCCCATCGCTTCCGTTGATGCGGTACAGCTACATGCCCGCTTATGGGAGCCTACCGAAAGCTTGTTGTCGAGCGCGAAACGGCGCGATCGACCCTGAGCCGAAGTCGGATTTGCGGCAGCCGCGCGTCCATTGCCGGCCGAGCTCGTCCACGCTGTTGGCATCGTTCCTAGGCGGCGCGAACGTAGCCGTAGCGCAGGTTGGACGGTTGCTTCGAAGCTTGTGTGTACTCTTTCTTGAGCGCCGCGAGGCGGTCCTCGGAAAAAGCCGGCATCCTGGTGTTCTCGGCCGCCTTCAGCTTGATCTTGTAGAACCTGGTTGCGTTGCCCGCGAAGATCAGCTGCTTGGTAGCGCTGTTGGCGTCGCCAAGCGCCGCAAAGCCGTACTTCTTCTGCATATCCTCGGGGATTTCGAGCCGGCGCAGCGCCTCGATCTGCCACTGCGGTGAGCCGTACCAGACCGAGTCGGTGCCCCACATGACGTGGTCAACACCCATCCCCTTGATCAGCGTGCCGATCAGCGCGGCGCAGAACTTGGGATGCGCCACCGCCGAGTTGGCAAAGGACGTGCCGAGCTCGGCATAGACGTTGGCGACGCCGAGCTTCTGCGGGATTTCCGCGAGATCGGTGGCCCACTGGATACGGCCGGTCTGCTCGAACTCCGCCCACGCATGATCGGGTAGCTCGAGGAACGGCCGCAGCGCCGAGTGATAGATCACGAAGTTCATCTGCGGCCAATCCTTCGCGGCCTTTCCGATGTCCCACGCCGTTGCATATTGCCAGACGCCGGCGAACGACTTCTCGTAATCGGGCGGCAGCAGCCCCTTGTGGATGCACAGCGTGTTGATGCCGGCCTTCACTGCTTTCTCGTAGAACGGATACATCACCTGCTCATCGTCGAGCCGCCATGGGAACTTCGAGGGCGCCAGCGGATCGCCAATCGTGTAGGACTTCCAGGAATCCGGTTTGTAGACCTCGATTGCCTTGTCCACCTCGTCCATCCAGCCGGGTTGCTTGGGGGTGATGACGCTATGCGCCAGCAGGCGGCGTGAACCGGCGAAGTCGTTGATCAGTTCTCGCGCCTTGACGATCTGCTCATTGGACAGCAGCCACCAACTCGGGTCGTCGAAGGGCGCGCCGCTCAGGAGCGCCATGTTGGTGTCGCTGTCGTAGTAGATCTCTTTCACATAGTTTTGGAATTTGTAGCGGGCAAGCGAAGAGACGCCTTCCTCCTTCATCTTCGGATTCCAGTGCTGGCTCGCAAAGTCCGCCAGCCCCAACAGCTCCTTGTGGTCGAAGTCGTCCCGCACGAAATGAGTCTGGACATCGAAGATGAATTGGCCTGCAAGGCTCTCCGCGCGGGCCAGCATCAGCTCGGGCTCGCGGGCTTCAGCGGGCGCGACCTGGAAAACATTGCCGTAGATGTCGTTCATGGCGAGGAACGCTGCCGCCATGCCGCAGCTCGTGTGCAAGAACTGCCTGCGGCTTAAGCCGAGGTGTCTGCCGTTGACCTCAGCGAGCTCGTTGATCCGTGCCTCGACTTTCTTTTGCGTATCGCTCTGCGGGGGCGGGAGATATTCGCCATTGGAGACAATCTGGGTCGGGATAGGCGTTGCCGCCGATGCTGCTTCCGCGCCCGCGACCAGACGCTGTTCTCGCTCACTAAGCCAGCTGCTCATTGTTCTCCTCCCGTTTGTTGGCCGTCGACCGTGCTAGGCGCGCATGAGGCGCGTGTGGCTACTCCCAATCAATTGGCAGGAGCGACTAGGCGTAGCTCTCCGGTTCAGCTACGCATGAAGCCATCACGCGCCCGAAACCCAGGCGAATCTCTGCATCGCTTGATCCTGCGAGAGCGGCAGGCATACCCGAGAAACCACTTGCAGTTGTGGTTATCCGCGCTGGTTCAATGCTCAAACTTCTATTCGCGCAAGCGATGTGAATCGACAACCACGCTGTCCCAACGCCGCATCATTCCTTCATCTGATCGATCAGCCGAATTGAAAGGCTCGTTGCTTAACTGGACTGCGTCGGCCGATCCAAACACCGCTGCAGCGGCTGCCATCTCGGCTGTCTGCCGGAGACCCTCATACGGCGGCTGCTTTAACTGCTGCTTTGACCCATACCAGGCTCGAGGCGCGAGGTCTCAACCAGTTGCTTAGCCGGCCAAGGCACAAGCCCTTCGGCCGTCAGAGAACCCGATCGACGCGAATGACCCAAGGCCGATCTTGCCGGACGACAATGTTTGTACGTGAGCAAATCACCAATCTATCGCCGATTAGGCACTCGACCTGCGACTCCTCGCGTGGCGTCGTCAGCTCGCGGAAATTCTCTCTCTCAGCAGCGCCTAGAGCTTTTCAGCGCCGGTAGGGTGGTAGGGAGCACTCCGCTGGAACCGCCTTACCTCGGGCGCCCGAAGTGATACCCTGAACGTATCGACATCAACGTGGAGGGACAACCATGCGCACAGCAGTCCGGGCCGCATATGTCATAGCGTTCCTTATGATGTTCTCCGCCGACGTCTTACCGACGTGGGCCGCCGGACCAGACGCGGAAGTGAAGGCACTCCATGCCGCCGATCAGGCGTGGCTGAAAGGCTTCACCGCCGCCGATGGCGATGTGATGGCGAAGTTGTACGACGAACACGCAGTTCTGATGCCACCCAATGCGCCGGCTGTCATAGGCCGCGACGCCATTCGCACCTCCCTGGCGAACATGGCGTCAGACGCAGCCAAAGCCGGCCTTGTGTTCAGCTTCAGCGACAAACAGGATGGTGGCGCAAACGGCAATCTGGGTTGGTCTTCGGGCTCCTATACAGTCAAGGATAAGGCAGGCAAGGTTGTCGAGACCGGCAAGTTCTTGTCGGTATCGAAAAAGGTCGGCGGCAAATGGCTGTATTGGCGAGACACCTGGAACGCTGACAGTCCACCAAAATAGTTGGGCCACATCGCGCTTCGAGATGAATGTACTTTGCTGCGGGACCAGATTGTCGCGCGGCGTTCCGGATTGTCTCTGGGGCGATCGATAGCTGAATGCGTCCCTTGCCTCTGCTTTGCTTCTTGGCGGTGTCCACGCCGAGCCTTCAGAGCTGTTCCCGTTTGAGACGGCTTGCGAGGTGCGAACGGACCAGGGTCGAGCATGGCTGCGACGCTACGCTCGTGGCCCTTCTCGACCGTTCGCGACATTTGCTCGAATGTCGGCTGTCAGGTGTAATCCTGACCGGTTCGGGACGAGCTCAATCGACGTGACCCACTGTCGACATCGGAGTGGGCTGCGCGACCGCTCAACGACTACGGATAGAACCGGTACATCATGGGGCGATGGGACTAAAAAGGGGTAAGCCAGCAGGCCCGCCGATCGTTCGGTAAGAACAAGATAGGAGTGATCTACACCGCTCTGCGTCAGGTCGGCTGCCGTATTCGATTTGCATCACAACCTGCCCGCTCACAGCATATACTTCACAATTGCTTGAAAGCGAACTAATCTGCGGCCAGTTGCGGAATTTAGAACTTGATTGGAGCGTCGACAGTAATGCGTAGGGAGAATTCAAATGCCAACCAACGGAGAGCCGCGTAGAGCAATTACGCTCGGTGGAGGTGGGCCGGCAGCGGGGCTGCACATCGGGGTTCTGGAAGCCCTTGCCAATCAGCCCGACCTGCATTTCGACGTATGGTCTTTGTCTTGCATCGGTGCATGGGTCGGTATCGTCTACAACCAATCAGACAAACCCAATGCTAAAGGTAAGGTCGAAGAAACCTACGAATTCTTCCGAGATGGCGTATTTCGAGACGATGAGGGCTACAGGCGCTTCCCGATAAACACCGTGTTCGGGCCGGATTGGCGCAGCAACATAGACGCATTCAACAAATTCGTTACTGACCCCAAAAATTATAAGGACTTCCAATGGCAGCCCTACAGGATCTTCGATTACGTCCAGGAATCCCTGTCAATTGTAATGGATCAACTGCCGACCGGTGAAAGAAGATCTTTCAAGAGGTTGGACGAAGGAGATCTCAATCGATGGATACTCAACCAGGTGATGGCTCCTAATCCCTTCATCCGCTATCTGACATCCCTGATGTACCTGTCCAAGTTCAACGGACTCTCCAGAATAAACTACCCGGAGAGCGAGTTCATGAAGAAAATCAAATTCGACCGGCTGTCCCCATCCGGTCGCGACGACGCGGAGAAGACACCCCTGATCTTTCACAACGCGTGGGACCTGGATCATCACGAGCTCACGTACTTCGCAAATCGTCCGATGCCGGTGCTGAACAAGACCGACGAAAGCATAAAGAAGAGGTACGGCGGCCCCATCACCGCACAGTCCTTATGCGCGTGCTCGGCTCTTCCCTTCATCGAAGAAACCGTGGAGATCGATGGAACGACCTACTGCGAAGGGGCCTTGGTGGACACGGTCAATTTCGAGGGACTGCTCGATCTCCAGGTGAGAGGGCAGAAGCTCGACGAAATATGGATTAGCCGGATTGTCGATTCTAAACAAATCCGAAAGCCGGACAATCTTCACGATGCGCTGGCAAATCTCTGCCAATTGTTTGCAGCTTCGGTTGGCGAAGATGACGTCAAGCTGTTCAAATACCACGTCCGGTACGACAAACGAAAATGCGACGCATCGAAAGACAACGCTGCGGAAGACCAGAATTCCAAAAAAACAAGCGCTGAAGCTTCGAAGAATGACGCTGCGAAGACTAAGAATTCGAAGGCCAAAGATTCGCAGGTTCACAGTTCAAACGACGTATGGAACGGCACGGTTGTCGAAATTCACGTCCCCGGGCACATCAACTTCAAATGGAATCACAGCAACTTGGACAATGGGCGAAAGCTGGGGCGAGAGTCTGCGGAGCAAGCGATCAAGCAATATCGCCAAAACAAGGATACACCCCATCCCGGAGAACCGCTGTTCATCAACGAAAGACCCGAGCAAGATGCCGATTGGCGACGAATTCGCGACGACTATCAAAAGCTGAAGAAAGCGCTCGCCGAGAGCTAGAAGATCTGAACTATCGCGACGTTCCACCTGGGATCACCGCAATCGATCGAGCAAAGCCCGTGCTTGCTTGAGGTCCTGCGTCTCAAAGCCCTCGGTGAACCAGTCGTAGACGGGCGCGAGGACCTTGACCGCTTCTTCACGGTTGCCTTCCTCCACCCAGAGGGCGGCAAGATCCATTGCGGCTCTGAGTTCAAGAGCCTTGGCCCGTTGGGCACTTGCGGTCGTTAAGGCCTTTTGGAGCAACTCGATTCCGGCATTCCTTGAACCGCGAAGCATCAGCGTGCGCGCTTTCAATCGATACAACTCGGCCTCAAATATCCGTTCGCTATTGCGACTGGTTGTCGTCAGGCCCCGCTCGATAAGCGCCATCGCAGCCTCGTAATCCTGTCCAAGCAGCAAAGCCGGACACAACAGCACATATAGCGCCGTGATTCCCAGTTGGTAACCCGCGCCACGATATTCGTCCATTGCAGCTCGGATCTCCTCAACGGCGCTGGAGGAGGGGTCAAGCAATGTCACGCATATGCCACGGACGGCCTGCGCCAGCCCGTGCCATTGGCGGAATCCGTGCTCCTCCGACAAGCTGCGACAGCGGTCTGCATAGCGTTGCGCGCGAGACATTTCGCCGCGAAGAGCGTGGAGAACAGAAGCATAGTAGCAGGCATACGCTTGCGAGTGAGGATGATTGATGACGTCGGCCCGTTGAATGGCGGCATCCATGCGTGCGCTTGCTGCATCAAAGTGACCGAGCAGCCAGAGAACCCATGACATCAGCGCAAGGTCGGCTACTCCGGCATCCTGACCGGCTGCTCGGGCGGCCAATCTGTCATCCTCAGAGCTTGCCTCGAACTCCGCAACCGCGCGCTCGATAGCCTCGCGGGCATCCGTGAGACGTCCCATGAAAAGGCGAATCATGGCCTGACCGCGGGTCGCATTGAGCAGCGCTGGCCGATCGCCGCGCGTCTCGGTGAGATGAAGCAGTGCCGCGATTGTTTCCTGGGCTACCGGCAACTCGCCGCGAATGACGCTCGCGGTCGTCAACCAGAACATAATTTGTAATTGTTCAGGGGGATCTCCGAGGCGCTCGCACAGCTCCCGCGCGCGAGCGAAGGTTGCCACCGCTTTGTTAGAAGCGGGGCCCTGGGTAGCGATGAGGCAGGGTCCCAGCGCGACTGCAAAATCAAGCTCTAACCTGTCCTTTCGTTCACCATTGGCCAAGTGGATAGTGGTCTCGATACCCCGCTCCAGTTGAGCGATGGCCTCGAGGTTGGCGGAGCGCATGGCGGCTTTCCTGCCTGCCAGCAGCCAATATCCCGTCGCCTTTTCGAACAGTCCCGCCTCGGTTAGATGATGCGCGATTGTTTCCGGTTGAGCTTCCACGATTTCCGGGAAACGCTGCTCGAAGGCGTCTGCAATCATGGCATGCAGCGCCGCGCGCCGACTCTTCAGAAGTCCCGAATAGGCAGCATCCCGTACGAGTGCATGTTTAAAGGTGTAAACCGCCCGGGGTATCTCGCCTCGGCAAAATATCAGCTCCGATCGAACCAACTGGCCAAGCGCCTCGTCAAGTCTCTCTCTGGGCAGTCCAGCGACAATGCTCAGCAGTTCGTAGGAGAACTCGCGACCAACCACAGCGCCAATCTGAGCCACCTCCCTCACCGGGGCCAACCGATCCAGCCTTGCCATGAGAGACGCATGTAATGTCGTCGGAATCGCCATCGGAGGCAGTGGCCGGCTGAGGACATAATGATCGTCTTGCTCGTGCAACAAGCCTGTTTCGAGCACCGTCTTGGTTAGTTCCTCGACGAAGAGGGGTACGCCATCGGTACGGGCGAGGATCTGGTCCATGACCTCTTTTGGGAGTGTCTTGCCGGCCGTAACGCGCTCGACCAGTGCTGCACCGTTGCGTCGGTTCAGGCGCGTGAGCGAAACCGTCGTCACATGCGCATGACCCGGCCAAGGCGGCATGAAATCCGGCCTCGCGGTGATGAGCACCAGCGCCCGAAGCTGCGGTACTCGTTCCAGTGTAAGCGTCAGCAGCTCAAGCGACGTGGGATCGGCCCAATGAGCATCCTCAAAGGCAATGAAGACGGGCTGACGTGCCGCAAGAGTATTGAGCTGCATCAGAAGCGCCGCCAGTGTGATCTCTTTCCGCTTCTGCGGGCTCAGCTCTGGCAGCTGGTAGCGGCCACCGGCAGGCACCGACAGGAGGTTTGCCAAAGGTGGTACTATCTGGTCTGCGGCAGCACCGGATTGCGCCAGCAAAGCCTGGAGCTTGACGAATTTCACATCTGGCGAGTCGGTTCGCTCGAAACGCGCGGCTCGTTCGAGTTGGCGGATGAACGGATACAGCGCGCTGTTAGTGTGGTGCGCCGAGCAGAAGAGGCGCAGCGTGATGTGCGGTTCGGTTTCCTTGAGTCGTTCTTCGAGCGCTTGTGCGATGTGCGACTTTCCGATGCCCGGCTCTCCGGTGAGCACCACAGCGCTGCCCTCACCACGCGTGGCGTTGTGCCAGCGACGTAACAGCAGATCTATCTCCTCGTCGCGCCCGATTGGGGGTGTCAATCGAGTCTGGTGCAGCGCCTCGAAACGGCTTTCCACCCCGCTCGTTCCCAACACCTCCCAAGCCGGTAGCGGTTCTACCCATCCTTTGAGTATAGCCGGGCCGACATTGCGGTATTCGAATTGTCCCTCCGTGAGTCGACGCGTACTCTCACAGATCAGGACTGTACCCGGCATTGCGAGCGCCTGCAGGCGTGCGGCCAAATTCGGCGTCTCACCAATCACCCCCTGTTCCTTGGCAGCGCCTTCGCCGATCAAGTCGCCGACCACAACCATTCCGGTAGCGATGCCAATGCGAACCTGGAGCACCGCGCCGACATCTGTCTTCAGGTTAGCGACGGCATCCACCAACGCCAACCCGGCGCGGATCGCCTGCTCGGCATCATCCTCGTGCGCCTGGGGAAAGCCGAAATAGGCAAGAACGCCGTCTCCCATATAGCGGGCGATGATCCCCTCAGATTTGGTGATAACCTCAGCGATGCAAGCGTGGTAGGCGCCGATTACCGCTCGCAGGTCCTCGGGATCAAGGCGGACCGAGAGTGCAGACGAGCCCACTAGATCGCAAAACATCACCGTGAGCTGACGGCGCTCGGCGCCCTCCCGCGGTACCTTCTTGCTCCCTATCGGAGCTGCCGGAGGAACATCGCCCCGAAGTTCGGCAATCGCACGAAGCATCTTGCGCCGATGTCCCAGCAAGACGCCAAGGTCCTTCAGGTCCTGCTCTGTAAGATCGCCCAGGACCGAAAGATCAATAGCGTTCTCGGCGAAACGCCCCGCGTACTCACTCAAGCCTATCGATGCCAACCATTCCGCAATAGCTGTCATGGCGAACCTACGGCTTCTGTCGTGATAATAGCACGTTTGCTCGACATGCGAAGCGACTTATCAAGCCACGACGAGCGCAATTGCTCGTTCGGTGCCAAAACGCCGACGCATAGCCACGGTTCTAACCGAGCGATTTGCAGCTCTTCGCATGCCCTGATGAGCAAGCGTTCGGCTTATGACATTCTCGTCCATTTGCGCCAGCGTCGGTCGATGCCAACTTGCTTCTCACCTGAAGCATCGACCCATACGCTTGAGAGCTCGGAGCCGAGCTGGAATGTGTGTCCGATTCTGGAAGTAGACAGGACTAGACTTGCGCGGTTGGGATACTTCCGCTTGTGTGAAGGGTTTCGGATGCCGGCCGCATGAGGGACGGCGCCGCGTATTCGGCGGCTGGCGTCCGAAAGCCTCCAAGGGAGGAAACCGCGCTTGAGGGAACGTAAGGCTTTGCCGCAGGCGCTATGGGGATTTGGCTGCCGCGGGTGAGCGGGCTGATTTGGATCGAGCCGAAGCAACGAGTTGTGCGACGGTCAAGCGGCTGAC